>Ga0172379_10000124_pt1 | contig 205976 bp, 199 predicted proteins | sample GrowelOW334metaG_FD_119756 | JGI IMG/M metagenome (GOLD analysis project Ga0172379, IMG submission 119756) | Groundwater microbial communities from an aquifer near a municipal landfill in Southern Ontario, Canada - Groundwater well OW334 metaG | ecosystem: Environmental > Aquatic > Deep...
AGGTGGAAAGTGAGTCACATTTTTTACATCTAACATGTCTTTTTATCAAAATATCCTCCTTTTATAGAGGATACATCAGGGAACAATAAGGGTAACTTTTCAGACGAAGATTGGTACGCTAATTCTGTTCCCGGATTGACAAACGGGGCTTTTTAAGGTATGATTCGTACTTCATCGGGCTTCAGCTTGATGAGTGGTGGTGAGGTTGACAATCCTTCTGGAGGGGACATATTATGTCCAGCAAACTCGGAGATGCAAAGATTCGCGAGATCGTGACGAAGCGCCGTGATCGGCCCAACGACTACGCCAGCATTCTGGCGGAGTTGTGTCACTATCGTGGCGAGCAAGTCCCGGTGTATGAAATTCCCAGCGATGCTGAGGAGGTCACCGGGTCCATCAAGGTCAAACTCGATGGCAGTACTTGCATGCTCGAGCAGACCGCATTTGGCAAGAAGGCCGTCCGCCAGCTGTTGGCTGGCCAGGTTTTGCTCGATCTCGGCTACATCGGCCAGGTCGTCGAGCCCGTGAAGCGGCCTCTCGTTTCGCCGAAGGGCCAGCGCGTTCGTTTCGACCAGAGTGAGCGCTGGGGGACCGACAGTTGGTCCCGGGCGGCAAGCTAATGGAGCCGACCGCCAAGAGTCAACTGCAGAAGCTTTGCTCCGATCGGAAGTTGCCAGCCCCGACGTACAGGACCAAGGCGGTCGAGGGAGAATTTTCCGCGACCGTGAGTGTCGGTATCGGCAAGGGCAAGGCGATTCGTCCCGAAGCGGAGATCGCTGAAACCTCGTCGACTGCCGAAGAGGCCGCCGCCGAGGCGTTTCTCGGCAAGTACGGCGATATGCCTGACCTGTGGTGGGCTGTCATTCGAAGCAGAAATGACAGCACGGTGCAGATGCTCCAAGAGATCTGCCAGAGGATGGGTATCCCCGTTCCGGTCTATCGTTCGAAGGGGCGTGATCGTAACTGGTGGGGCTCGTGCCAGGTCAGACTCGCGGGAAGGGAATTCTACATGGAGGGACGCGGGTCCTTTCCTCGAGACATCTCTCACGTGTTGGCAGGCATGATTCTCACCGATCTCAAGTGGATCAAGTCGGTCACACCGCGATCCGGTCAGAAGCCGGTCGAGATCATCGACCCTAGCCGCCATCAGCGCAGGTGATCATCACCGTTTTCGTCGCTAAGCAGGAGGCTTAGCACACAAGTTTTCCTGGCCCCGTTCGTACGGGGCCAGTGTCGTTTTATAAAAGTGCCCCTGTTACTTTTAGCCATATAATTCTATAATTAACCTTATGAAGCAGACGTATCGGAGTGTAAAAGAAAAAGAAGCGATTGCGGTATTTTATACTGGTAATTTTTTAATTGATTTTACTGACTCCTTAACCTTCGCTGTCTACGTGGTTTTTCTTTATAAAAGTGGCCTCGATTTATTACAGGTGAACCTTATCAACATGCTATTTATGATCGCAATAGTATTTTTGCAAGTGCCAACTGGTGCAATTGCCGATTTGATCGGACGAAAAAAGGCGGTGCTTTTTGCGTCGTTATTAGCAATAGTCGGTTATACGCTGTATCCGGTTTACAGAAATGTTTACAATTTCGCGATCGCCGAGTTAATAATTGCGATTTCGATGTCGTTTTCCTCGGGGGCATTTGAAGCCTGGATGGTTGAGAGCTCAACCAAGCAGGGATTTAAGGGAAAATTTGATTTGATTTTTTCTAAAAATAATATTTATGCCAAGGTTGCGACGATTGTCGGCGGACTAAGCGGTGCATATTTAGCTACTGTTGATCTGGCGCTACCATTTTATGTTGGTGGATTTCTCTCGATTTTGGTTTTCACGTTCCTCTATATTTTCATGGTCGACGACTCTCGCGAGTTAGTGACGTTTAGGAGAATTAAGCCTGCGTTTTCCAAATTAGTTCAGATTTCTAAAGAGGCAATCTCCTATTCTGTTTCGCACAAAGTCATCATCTGGGTTGTCCTCGGTGGCGCGTTAATCGCGTTCGCATGCCAGCCGCTCAATATGTACTGGGGAATAAAGTTTAATGATATATTTCAGGACAAGATATATCTATTGGGCTGGCTGTGGGCCGTGATTGCTCTATTTTCGCTATTTGGAGCTAACTTGACTAAATATCTGATAGAAAAAAACAAGAATTATAGTCAGATTATGACTATTTCGATATTAATAATTGTGCCGTCGGTCCTGATTGCGGCTGGATCTTCGCTTGTCGCAGCTGTGTTTGCTGGTTTTATGATGCATGAATTTGGACGAGGGCTTCTGAGTCCGATCCAAAGGGCTTATATCAACGATCAGGCCGAAGAATCAAAAAGAGCGACAATTTTCTCCTTTGATTCGATGGCTTCAGCTGCCGGTTCGGCTGTGGGATTGTTGATATTTGGTTTGATTGCCAAAGCATATGGAATTAATGTTTCCTGGATAATCGCCGCTTTTGTATTCCTGATGGTCATTCCATTCTACATAAAAGCCGATTCGTTTATCAAAAAGAGTTAGCTGAGTGTCTCGATACGGGTATCTGTCGTATGCAACTAATTGACGACCGTCAATTAGTTGCGGATTTTTTGACAAAATATCAGCTGAAATTCAGAAAACTTCTGGTATACTTTTGCTGTGAAAAAAATACTCACTACTTTGTTTGTTGCTTTGACTTTGGCAACATTTTTGTTTATCCCAAGTCAGACGCGTGCAGCTGAGCCTGCTCGCAGCGCTTCCAGCTCAGCTGATGCAGGCGGGCCCATGAAGATCTATGATTTTTGGAGTAAATACTGCCCTCATTGCAAGGCGGAGAATGCATTTATCGATAAAAATCTTAAAGACAGAGCCGATATCGAAATTCTAAGTTACGAGGTGACGTCGAGCTCGGATAATGCCAATTTATTTAAAAACTTCGCCGACGCGACAGGTAATTCGGGCTACAATGTCCCCGCTCTTTATATCGGCGACAAATCAATTATCGGCTTCAAAGATGATGCGACTACTGGCAAAGAGATTTTAGATGTAATTAATTCTTATACTGTCGATAACTATCCCGATCCGATACTGAGGGTCCAAAATGCTCAGCCTGTGCAGAATAACGAATCAGCATTTTCAACAATTAGAAAAATCCCATTTTTTGGAGAGGTAGACCTGAAGGCTCTCTCGTTGCCGGCTCTAGCTATAGTGATTGGTTCGGTTGATGGATTTAACCCCTGCGCACTCTGGGCGCTGATCGCACTTTTGAGTCTATTAATTGCGCTTGGTGATCGCAAAAAAGTCATGATTGTTGGTGGAACGTTTGTTTTTACATCCCTACTCATCACCTTCTTGTTCTTGACCGCGTGGCTTAATGTTTTTGCGTTTGTGAAATTAGATCTTGCGTTGCGCCTAATTGTCGGAGCCATCTCTTTGTATACTGCCTTCACGCTTTTTCAAAGCTGGAGACAGGAGCGCGATGAAGAGTGCAAACCGTCTAAGGTCAAAGGCCATATTTATAAACAAATCGATCGTTTGAGCCAAGCTTCATTTTTACCTTATCTCATAGCTGGGGCAATTTTCTTAGCGATGCTGGTCAATGTTATTGAGCTAATGTGCACAATTAACCTGCCAGTCATTTTCACGAAAGTTTTGCAGATGGCTCATCTCCAAAGTTATAAAAACTACCTCTATATTGGCCTCTACGACATTTTCTACATGCTAGATGATATTGTAGTCTTCTTGATCGCCGTACTCTTCATGAAGCAGTTTGAGGGCTTTAATAAAAAATATCTCCGCGCTACGAAGATAATTGGGGCAATCGTGATGCTGACACTTGCGATAACACTGGTGTTTTTTCCAAGGTTGCTGACGTTCTAAAGAACAAGACAAAACATCTCCAGGCGATTGCTTTTGGGGTGATTCGCAGACCGATTTGCATGGTCCCGCTTTTAGCGGGAAATCGGTCGAGAACCCAGTGAGCGAGAACGCAGGTCGAGCGAGCGTACCCCAAAAGTAATTGCCAAAAAATGGTTTTATCTATCGGTGTTTGAAATGGCAAAACAAAAAAGGTTTTAAAAAACAGATTCCGGATCGAGTCCGGAATGACGCAGAGAGATCGCTTCATATTAGGTTTGCATTCCACCCGCAAACCGCGCAATGACAGATAAAAACTAATAAACTCTTCTACGAGAACTAATAAAAACAATCACCACTATTGGTGCGAGGAGCCAGAAGGTGTAATAGTCTTTGATGTAGTGAATGTAGTGAGTTTGGGAAACGATCGTAGCTTGAGTTGCATCAGGCAAATATTTAAAAATTGTAGCTGCGATTAAGATGCCGGTCACGGCAGAGTAAAAAAATGTCTCAAGCGGGGCCATGAGCGAATTATCTCTTCCGACTGCAATATCAGCTTTGGCGGCGACTAGCCCAACGATGAGTAGGAAAAGCGCAATTTTAATCGTGGCCGGAGAAGCGTCTGAAGAAACCCAAGTGTGAGCGACCGTTGATTTGCCCTCGAAGAAGAGCTTGATCTTATCAGCCCAGACGGAGACTATAACCATGCCCATATAACAAGCGAGAAGGGCAGACATGATCTTGTCGCGTTGCATCATAAACCCGTACAAAACGGTAATAGCGACAAAAATCCCTAAAAACAAATCCCATGTTGGAACTGTCGGTGCTACTTGAATGATCCCCTCCACAACACCTTATTCTTTTGTCTTACAACTATTATTATAGCAAATATGCTACGTAACATATTATAGCACATCATATATATAGAAAAGTATAACAATCGTCCATATCTAAAATCTAAAAACTAAAATGTAAAACGATAGAATCGGAGGTGAGTTATCTCTCCCACCAACTTTTTTTGTTCTCGAGATCGTGGAGCTTTTGCCAGAGTTCTTTTTGTTCTTTGCTAAGTTTGTGTGGAATTTTTACTCTTACAGCAAGGATTAGATCGCCTCTTTCTCCAGATCGTGTCTTGCGCCCCTTGCCTCGAAACCTGAACTGAGTTCCGTCTTCGGTTCCTTCGGGAATATCAAGGTCAATTTTTTCGCCTGATACCTCGAGGTGGAGTTTACCGCCTAGAACAGCTTGGGTTAAGGGAACTTCAACTTCAGCTTGGACTGTCGAAAAGGCAGAGGAGAAAAAATCACCGAAAATATCGCCTAGTCCGCCACCGCCAAAATTGAACTCAAAACCTTCAGAATTACCACCCTGCTGAAATCCAGAGAAGTCATAGCCTCCAAAGCCGCCAGCTTGCCCATTGCTGCCACCTGATCCCCCGAAGGGGGCCCCATTGGGGCCGAATTGGTCGTATTGAGATCTTTTCTGAGGATCAGAGAGGGTTTGATAGGCTTCGTTGATCTCTTTAAACTTTTCTTGCTCTCCGCCTTTATCCGGATGATGCTTTAAAGCGAGCTTTCGGTAAGCTTTTTTAATCTCGTCAGCGTGAGCTGATTTTGATACTCCTAATGTTTCGTAAAAATCGTTCATGACAAATTTAAAATTTAAAGTTTAAAATTTAAAATCAATTTAAAAATCTTAATTTAAAATTTAATCTTGAATTTAAATTGAAAATTTACCCATTAAATTTAGCAAATTTAATGGGGAATGTAAACCTCCCTTTACATTGTGATTAGATCGATGAGTCGGTTGAGTCGGCTGTTTGGCTAGCTACCGGTGATGTCGTTTTGGTTTTAGTCGTAGTAGCAGTAGCAACTGGGACCTGACCATTTGAAGTTGTGGTGCCAGTTGTGTCGCGCGCTAAAATATCCCAAGTCGCGTCCTGTAAAGCGATTTGCAAATTAGCAGTTGTATCGGGAATCGTATATTGAGCTAGATAACTGGTGAATGCGTTCGTGTAACTCGGGGGTGTCTTTGGCTGAGTCGCGACACAGGTAATTTCATCTTTGAAATCTCGTCTTGCGGCAAAATAACGCTTTTTCTTGTTTGAATTTAGTCCATCAAATTCTACTACCCAATAATAATCAGTCAGAAGCTCGTCTGAGCTAAAGAAAAAGAACTGATCCCCAGCGGCCGTGACCTTGGAATCGGAAAATTTGACCATAACTGAGCAGAATTTAGCTTTGTTTTGTAGGATTTGATTTGCATCAGTTGTCGCAGTGGTGAAATTTGTCTGATATTGAGTTTCGATTGCAGCTGAATCAGTCTCGGCAGTTTCACTCGCTTGAGCTCCAATGGCCGGGTTGGTGTCGGTTGAGGATGTGCCTGTTGCCGTTGCAGTCGCTGTGGTATCGGTCGTCTTTCTTTGCACAGAACAGCCGCTTAAGAGAAGCGGAATAACTAAAAGCGAAATAATTGCATACTTTTTCATTACATTAATAATATCACAAAAAAGACCTCGGAGCCTGCTCCTCGATTGCGGCAAAGAGCAGGGATCCGAGGTCTTTTTGTTTTGTCATTGCGAGCCCGTTTAGGGCGCGGCAATCTATATTATCTTGTAAAATCCAGAGATTGCTTCGCAATGACAGATCCTGAAACACCTGCCCGCAATGCTTGAAGCATAGCTTCTGCAGGCGGGAGTTCAGGATGACAGAGGAATTATTTTTCTTCCTCTGGCTTGGTATCGGAGTCTTCTTCTTTTTTATCTTCAGACTTTTCGTCAGTTTTTTCAGATTTTTCTTCCTGATTCTTACTTCCTTCTTCCTTATTCTCTTGTCCTGCGCCAGCTTGTCCGTAGAGTTCTGCTCCGACTTTTTGGATTGCCTCAGAAAGTTCGTCCGCTGCTTTTTTGATTTTTTCAGTATCTTCACCCTTGAGTGTTTCTTTTACAGCATCAATCTTCTCGGTGATTGCGGCACCAGTTTCTTGCTTAACTTTGTCACCAGCGTCTTTGAGGGCTTTTTCGCTTGAGTAAACTAGCGATTCGGCCGTGTTTCTAACTTCAACCATCTCTTTCTTTTTCTTATCTTCCTCGGCGTGAGTTTCGGCATCTTTCTTCATCTTTTCAATTTCCTCTTCGGATAGACCAGATGAAGCAGTGATCGTGATTTTCTGCTCTTTGCTAGTCGCTTTATCAGTCGCTTTAACGTGAAGAATTCCGTTGGCGTCTATATCGAAGCTGACTTCGATTTGCGGGACACCGCGAGGAGCCGGAGGAATACCATCCAAGGTAAATCGTCCAAGTGTTCGGTTATCGGCAGCCATTTCGCGCTCACCCTGAAGCACATGAATTTCAACCTGTGGTTGATTGTCAGCAGCAGTTGAAAAGATCTGTGATTTTGAGGTTGGGATGGTCGTATTTCTTTCGATCAATCGGGTCATAACGCCACCGAGGGTTTCAATTCCAAATGATAGAGGGGTAACGTCAAGAAGTAAGAGGTCTTTGACTTCGCCAGTTAAAACTCCGCCTTGAATTGCAGCACCGAGCGCAACAGCTTCGTCTGGGTCAACTGATTTAGAAGGTTCTTTACCGAAGATTTCTTTGACTTTGTCAAATACGGCTGGCATTCGTGTCATACCGCCAACGAGGATAACTTCCTCGATGTCTTTAGATTCAACTCCGGCGTCTTTCATCGCGTCCTTGCATGGTTTGACGGTTTTTTCGATCAATCCATCAACAAGAGAAAGCATTTTGGCGCGAGTTAGGGTCATGACTAAGTGCTTTGGGCCATCGGCATCAGCGGTGATAAATGGAAGATTGATCTCGGCTTCTTGCTTGCTCGATAGTTCAATCTTGGCTTTTTCAGCGGCTTCTTTGATTCTTTGAAGGCCTGCCATATCGGAAGAAATATTTACGCCCTGTTCTTTGCGATATTCTTCGACGATATAGTCCATGATTGCTTGGTCGAAGTCGTCTCCACCGAGGTGAGTGTCACCGTTCGTGGATTTGACTTCGAAAACATCATCACCAATCTCGAGAATGGTGATATCAAAAGTTCCACCACCAAGGTCGAAGACGGCAACTTTGCCTTGTTTCTTCTTGTCTAATCCATAGGCCAGAGCGGCGGCGGTTGGTTCGTTGACGATTCTTTTGACGTCAAATCCAGCGATTTTACCCGCGTCCTTAGTCGCCTGACGTTGAGAGTCGTTGAAATAGGCAGGAACAGTGATAACGGCTTCGGTGATTTCTTCGCCAAGATAGTCTTCGGCGTCTTTTTTAATCTTCTGTAAAATGAAAGCCGAGATTTCCTGAGGAGAATAATCCTTGTTGGCAATCTTTACTTCAACTGCATCGTTTTTGCCTTTGACAATCTCATAAGGCATCAATTTTTGATCTCTCTTGATTTCTTCGTCTTCGAACTTGCGTCCGATCAATCTTTTGACCGAAGAAATAGTGTTTTTTGGGTTGGTGACAGCCTGTCTTTTGGCCAGCTGACCAACTAGTCTTTCGCCCGATTTGGTGATTGCGACCATCGAAGGGACGAGTTTACCACCCTCAGCAGAGGGGATTAGCTTAGGTTTTCCGCCCTCAATGATTGAAGCGGCGGAGTTTGTCGTACCTAAGTCGATTCCTATGATTTTACCCATATAATCTCCTATTTATTTAATTATTTTTTATCGTTTGTAGTCTTTAAATTATCAAAATCAAAATAAATTGTCAAGTAGACTTTACATTAGCCATATTCATTTTTTCTAAAACAATTTTTTCAATCTCACCTCAGCAGGCTCCGCCTGCTAAAACCATTATGTTGAAACCAAGGGGCTTGTTGCGGGCAAGTCCCCTAGGTTTCAACAGCTTCCTTACCCCAACACGCTCAAAAGCATGATTTTCTTTCTGTGGAAGCCTTCTGGAATTCATCCCGTTCAAGTCTGACGGGTAATCAGTTCCAGCTTTCCACGAAGCAAAAATCATCTTTTGTTGATGGAAATTATTTTCTAAAGCCAAAGGGCCGCGGGTCCTGGTCTGTATGACAGACTGGGATCGCGGCCCATGGGGATTTGCCAGGGTGAACCGGCAAGGTGCAGCGGAGGAGGTGATGCGACTACGGCAAGTGGACGGCACTGGCCCAGGGGGCGTAGTGCGGGGTAGCGGCGGTGCCGTCTGCGCGGATCGGGAAGTGCTCCCAGCCGAGGCTTGTGGCCAGGAAGTTGCCAAGGCTTTTGCTCTTCACGAGAACGCAGCCGGCAGGACACGGAAACATCCGGGAGGCGTCGTCTTGCCGCCAACATTCTGCATCGTGCTCGTTGAACACGAGTCGGAGGTCGGGGACTTCCCAGAAGACCTTGTTCTCGCCGACTGGTGATCCGGCCCTCTTCTGGGCCGTGATGATCGCCTGGTCAATGGGTAGCGGCAGTTGGGGCTGTTCGGACATGTTACGCTCCTTGCTTAGACGTGTTGCCAACCGTTGGTGGTGGCGCGGTAGCTGCCGACGATTTCACCGTCTGGGTACCGAGTGAGCTCAATCTTCTCATCCTCGTTGTCTGGCTCAACAGGAGCCCAGACGCAGTAGCAACCCGGCGGATTGGGGGCTCCGTCACCAACGTAAGTGAAGTAAGCCTCTCTTGCGTCGGCCATGGCGAAGCCAAAAAACCCAACGTTACCGAAATTCAGCGTCGGTTGTGGTTGTGCTATATCGAATCACCTCCTGTAAAATGTGCGTCTTGCGATCACAAAAATATAGCAAAATAAGAATGGTTCTTCAAGGTAATCTCTATAATTATCATTTAAAACGAGTTTTTCTTCACTTTATACGCTATAGCGTTTTAAATGAAGACTCGCGCTCCTGAGTGTTTAGCTGGAGTTTGTGGCTGAATTGCTAATCGTGACCTAATTAATCGGTTGGTTAAAATTTCTTCACCAACGACGCTATAGCGTCTATATTGAAGAATTTAGCAAATAAAGACTTTAAAAAACTCTGTATTTGTGGTGTATTTATCTTATGAAAATAAAATTTATTGGTACAGGCGGGATGGTTCCGTCGATAACTCGCGGACCTTCATGCTATTTATTTGAATCAGGTGAGGTGAGGGGATTACTCGATATCGGGCACACTTCAATTAAAAAACTAATTGACCAGAATATTGCACTTGATTCGATTGATTTTGTTTCAATTTCGCATTTTCACACCGATCATGCGGCCGATCTGATTCCACTCGCCCATTCTAGATTTGTTATTGATCTACTAGGAGGAAGCCAAAAAAAGGAATTGACCGTTGTCGGGCCACCGGAAACGGAATCGGTATTAAACAAGCTCTTTTCGGTTTTCTGGCGAGAAAATAAAATTGGTGGAGAAACTTACCCGATCAATGTGGTCTCAGAGAATAAATTTGAAAAATATGGGCTTAAATTTGAAACTTTCCCCGTCCTCCATAAAGACCTCTACGAATGCCAAGCGATTAAAGTATCTGATAACTCAAAGACGTTGGCGTTTGCGGGAGATCTTGGCTGTGCAAATTCTGTCTACGAACTTGTGAAAAATCTCAAGGACGTCGATGTCTTGATCATCGAAGCCGGACGGCCCGACGAGACTCCTAGCCACTTTCACATTTCAAAAACAATCGAACTTAAAGAAAAAGCCAATATAAAAAAGGTCTACTTAGTTCATATTCGAGATGCTTGGATGGAACAATATAGAGAGCTATTGGGTAATACAAAAGACATTTTCTTTACTAATGATGGAATGGAAATAGAGATTTAGCAATTATTTATTTATCTTTATGCTTGTTGCCAAGTTTTATTTGTAAAAGAAAAGAGGGGCGAAGCGTGGGCTTCGCCCCCTGGTGTGGCTGCGACTGGCAGGATCAGTCGAGCATGCACATGATCTGTCGGACATACTGCTCGACGTCGAAGCCGAAGTCGCGCTGGCCGTGACGGTAGGCGTCGATGCCGGCACTGCTTACCTTGATCATCCAGATGGGTGAATATGCGGCTTTGATAGAGCCGGCGAGCGAGGCCATGTCATGGTCGACTGGAGAGCCTGGTCTTCGCAGTTGCGCAGACATTAGGATGTCGCGGATCATCGGTTCATCGCGGTCGGCGAAGCTCTGGTAGAGGTCGGGCCGCACGTAGCAGAAGATCGGCCCGGCGTTTGGCGTGTTCTGGAATACCAGGATCATTCTCGTCTCCTGGTTCTGGTGTTCGATGGTGGTTGCTAACGTACCCAGTAGCTTGGGGTCGTCGGCGGGGTCGAGGTAGCTCGGCCATGTTGTGAACTCCACGGTCGAGTCGACAATGGCCTCGATTTTGACATAGGTCCGATCGAGCTGAGTAACGTCACGGCCCTGATTCCAGAGGGCGATCTCGTCTGGTTCTATGACGAGTATATTGGTGTCTGTGAGCCAGGTTGAGCTGGCAAGATTGAGTAGGGCTGGCTCTCTGACCTGAGTTAGGCCGTCGCAGCTGAGCGCGATCTTGATGATACGCTCGCTGGCCGGAGCACCCGGAATCCATTGGCGGAATCCACCACCGAAGTACGAGAAGGTGTTACTGGTGCCAATGTCAGAGATGACAACGCCTAGGTCATTCTTGGCGTTGTCCACACTAAACCGCGTGAACGAACTGAAGTCATAAGGCGAGTGGCACGGATCGATGATCCGCGGCAGCTTTAGCAATGGGCGCATGTTAAGGTTCTCCCTCGAAGCTGGGTTGGGTCGGTATGCGCAGATCTTAGCACAAATCAAAAAATGATCAATTTGTTTTGAACAACAGATTGCTTCGCTGTGCTCGCAATGACTAATAGAAATTCCGAAACCCTTCGACAAGCTCAGGACAGGCAAGTTTGGGATGACCACCCTTTGCACAAGGCTACGGGCGGCACAGGCAAGTTCGGGATGGCACAAGTGATTTAACTTTTATGAGAACTGGTTACGACGACGGCGGGTCGGATGATCCGATCGTTGATTTTGTAGCCTGGTTTTAGAGTTTTGATGATGTGATCTGGTTCGACTTGATCTGACGCTTCGGAGCTAATAGCATCGTGCAGATTGTGGTCGAATTTGTCGTTTGTGTTTGGTTCAATTTTTTCAACATTCATTTCAGCTAAAGTCTCGTTGATTTGTTTGCAAATTATCACAACGCCTTGGACCCAAGGGTTATTTTCTATTTCAGGTGGGCGGCTTGCGGTCATTAGGGATAGATTGTCGAGAATTGGCAGCATTTCACTCAAGAAGTCGATTCTCGCCTCTTCTTGCCAGATAGCTTTCTCGGCGATGGTTCTTTTTTTAAAATTATCAAAATCAGCTTGACATCTTTGCCAGCCAATTTTAAATTCTTCAATCTCCGCTTCAGCAGTATTTTTCTTTGGTGTTTCTTTTTTAGCCATAATTGAATCTTTGTTCCTTTGTCATTGCGAACCCGTCGAGGGCGTGGCAATCTGTGTTACAAGCGAGAGATTGCTTCGCTAAACGCTCGCAATGACAACGTGTCTTGCCCGATGATAAACGATTTAAGACGAAATGTCTAGGGTGATTAGTTCGTGGGAAGTTGAGGAACTGGTGGGACAACAACTGAAGTTGAGGTGTATGGTTCAGGATCAGGGGTTGCGGTATCTTCTGGGCCATATAGATCACCAGATGTGTCGACTGTCGTGGTGTCCGTTACGTCAGCCGTATCCGTTGCTTCCGAACTAATCTCTGGTTCGGGTACTTCTGGCATTCCAAGGTTTAATTCAAATTTAGCGGTATCGGTAACTTTGTCTATTGCCAATGAGACATCTGTCGGCGAAGGAGAGAGGGTGGTTGAATCTGCCGTTACCTCAACTGAAAACGTTCCCTCAGGAATTTTTCTGATATACCACTCAACCGAGTTTAAACCAGGAGTTTCAAAATTAAATACTCTCTCTTTGAAATAATATCTTTTGCTTCCGTTGGTGGAATTGAAAACAACACGAAAATTAATTGATCTGGCTGTCGGAATGGCGATGCGAAGGGCAACGTGGGCTGTGGCAAATCCTGGCGTGATTGTGTCAGCCGAAGCCTTTTGTTGATAGGCAAAAAAACCAGCGGTCATCACAATGATTGCCAGAAAGCCTGCAATTAAGCCGTTGGTGGCTTTGCGGTTTAGTTTCATTTTCTCCTTAATTGATTTTCGCTCCACTCGAAAATCTCTATAATATATGGTAAATGAAATCTCGACCTGTGTCAAAAATTATTTTGCAATTTTTGTACCAACCAACGGCGCTACTATTCGCATTGTGCATAGGAATAATTCTAACAACGGCCGACCGACGATTATTTTTAGCTTTTATAATCTTTCTTCCACTTCTTTATTATGTGAAACCTAAGGTTGTATTGTCGATTATCATAAGCTTTCTCATGGGGGCTTTTTTGGTTTTGCTGTTCGTTTTACTTAAGCCAGCTGATTTGGCTATCGGTTGTCACGATGTCGTAGTTAAATCTCGAGCGCGATCTTTTGGCTCGCAGATTTTATATAAGGTTGAGTCGATTGGTGGTGTCGCCTTGATTAGGTCTGACGAAGGCCATAAATACAATGATCATCTCAAGGTTTGTATCAAAGAAAGCGATATTTTAAATCAGCAAAATAAATATTTATTGTCCCAATATAAAACAGAATATGTAATTAATAACCCGTCTGTCGAATTAATTAGTCCCGGAAATGGTCTGATCAGGCAAATTTATGATTTTTCCGATTTGCTATCAGCCGCGACATATCACTTATACAGTGGCGATGAGGCAGTTCTGGCGCGTGGTTTGATACTGGGTGGATCAAGTGATTTTTCAGACAAGATGAAAGTAAATCTCAAAAGATCTGGCACGAGCCATATTGTGGCGGTTTCGGGTTATAATGTTTCGATTTTAACCATAATTATTTTTGATCTATTGCGCAAAGCAATTTCTAAAAAGGCCGCTGGAATTATTACCCCAATCTTTCTAATCGTTTTTTATTTTTTGACCGGCGGTTCGGCCTCGGTCTTGCGAGCTTCGATAATGGGATTGATCGTTTTAGCCTCGAGATTTGTCGGGCGGAGAGTTTCGGCGGTGCATCTGTTGATTCTATCGTTGTCGATAATGTTGGTTCTAAACCCATACTCCATCTACGATGTCGGATTTCAGCTCTCATTTGCCGCAATCGCGGGTATTTTCTTCTTATCGGAAAATCTAAATTTATTATTTGAGCGGTTCATTAAAACAAAAAATGTATTAGTTAAAATATTCGCTGAAACTATTGCTGCTCAGATTTATACTTTGCCGATTTTACTTACGACGTTTGGGCTATTTTCAATTATCGCGCCCGTTGCCAATGTCTTAATCTTACCGCTTGTACCAGGGTCGATGCTCTTAGTGTTTTTGTCGCTGATGGCAGGCATGTTAAACGGTAATTTCGGAATTTTAGTTAGCTCTATCTCTGCGATATTCTTGAAATTCTTTCTTTTAGTTATCAACTCATTAGGATCTTTGAGCTTTGCCTCGGTATTAATAAAGTTGCCTTTCATAGTTGCGATTGGTCTTTATTGTGCGATTATCTATTTAACAATAATCTTGGGAAAATTCATTAAAAATGAGAAGCAGATCAACTGAAAAACTATTCTCAACTATCTTCTATGTCGCGATTATTTTTGCTTTTTTCATCTGGTTTATCGTTTATCAAAATGCTAATGCTTCGGTCAAAGACGGGCAGGCTAAATTATCATTTTTGGATGTTGGCCAAGCTGATTGCGCGATATTAAACTTGCCAAACTCAGTGCAGGTCGTAATTGATACGGGCCGTGATGCAACGGTAGTCTCTAGTATTGCCTCTCGAATGCCGACTTTTGATAAAAAGATCGAATATATTATGCTTTCTCATCCTGATTCTGATCATGTCGGAGGGTTTGACGCTATATCGCAAAGCTATGAAATTGGCGAAGTGATTAGATCTGACGCGCAGTCTGAATCAAAAACATGGCAAAAAATTGTCGAAGATATCAAGGCAAAAAACATAAGAGAAGAAATTGTTGGTGCAAATGACGATATCTATATTGAATCGACGGCGAAATTTCACATTTTGTGGCCTAATGATCAGGCGAGTTTGAGTTCAAATAATAAAAGTATCATTGCTAATTTGTCAGTTGGGAAAGCTAAGGCTATTTTTATGGGGGATGCGGAAATAGAGGCGCAGAGTTCGGTTATGGCTTATGCTGAGCCCGAAGATCTGATGGCGCAAATCATTAAGGTCTCGCATCACGGTTCAACTAATGGGCTAAATCTAGATTTTTTAAATATAGTTAAGCCGCAATTTTCAGTTGTTTCGGTTGGTAAAAATAGTTACGGGCATCCGGCAGAATCTGTCTTGTCGGCATATGTAAATCTGGGCATTCAATATTTTAGAACAGATCAAGTTGGAACGGTCGATTTTGTCACAAACGGGGATGGTTGGACTAAAAAGTGAAGCTTCCCTAGCTTTGCCGTGCGCGTATTAAGCTTATCTGGGGAAGCGTAATCCCGCACCGAGTGATGATAAGTTGAATTTATAAAGTCTATAAAAATCTAGTATAGCTCTGGTGTGGGATGAATCAGAAACAAGACAGGCTCCCGATATTCACTCCAGATAAACGTACTGGATGAATATGGGAGCCTGGTTGACGAGCGACTAACTGGCTGCGGCCAGCTGGTCGCCGGGTGGCGGGATCGATGTAGAACTTTCCGCGTACTAACCTCTTGGAAAGAGGCTTTTCGCCCCGCCGAAACTTGGTGCCCAGCCCCGCCCTCAGTTGGGGGCGGGGCTGAGACTGCAGCACGACTCAGGTAAAACCGCTCCCGGGGGAGCATCGTCAGCGTCCGTAGATGGCGCGGAGTCTGGCCTGGTCGGCCGTCTTGCGCGCGTTTGCGGCGGTCATCTGCAGATTCAGCTGCTGCTGGATCGCCTTTAGTCTGGCGATCTCAGCGTCGTGATCCGTGGTGTCGACCACGAACCCGTACGCCTTGGCCTCGGCCAGATCAGCGGCCTTGCTGGCCGATTCGGCGGTGATTAGGTCGGATACTTGCCGCAACTTCTGGCGAAGTATCTCAACTTCCTCACCTCCGAAACCTGGCTGCGTGAAGCTGAAGCTCTGGCCGCAGCCCTGCTGCTGTGAAGCAACAAGGATCTGCAACAAGCCAGCGGCTGTTGCCCAATCATTGCTGTTGCCGCCGTTGTTGAACTGCGAAGCGCAGTTCTTGACGGCCGGCAGGACGACGCCAGGGGGGTCAACGAATCTGAGTTGCGGTGCCGGAGCGGCACCGTTCACCCAGATTGTGATCTGCCCGGCGCTCTGCGCCAAGGCGCTGCCGGAGGCGAGAGCCACCAGCAGTACGACCAAGCATGGGAAGCTTCTCATGGCTTCCACCTCCTCGATTTAGTCAATGTGCGATGACTTTACTGAAAGACACGATCATAGCACACTTCTCGAGGAAAGTCAAGCCTCAGGACGGCTAGCTAGCCGCTATGAGGCCGGGCATGACTGTGCCTAGGGCAAAACCGAGGTGGTGGTGGCTCGGAACGTACATCCTCCTGGCGGTGACGTCGCGAACAGAGTCGGGCTCACCGATACAGATGATCGAGATATCCCCCAGGAGACCTTCGTTGTCGGCGTCTATGGCCTGGACGGTGCGGATGTGATGGTCCGAGCAGATTACGAGGTGGGGGTTCTCGGAACTCATCATGAGAGCCGATCTGATGTCTCCATCGTGATCGAGCCAGCAGATGCGTGTCGTTGGGTGAAACTGGTCGAGGTGATCGCGCAAGAGCGCCTTGATCGCCTCCTTGTCAATCCCGCTTACAGCCAACAGAACGGTTAGCGTGTCTATAAGGTTCGCCTCTCTTTCTGGCTTTTGCCAAGAGTGGTACTGTAGTTTATAATGTAGTCCGATAATTAGACGATAGCAAGACAAATTATTTTAATGAGGTTTGTAATATGTCTGGACACTCTAAGTGGGCCACAACTAAACATCAAAAAGCGCGAACTGATGCGAAGCGTAGTAATTTATTTACAAAACTAGCCAACAATATATCTGTTGCTGCTCGATCTGGCGGCGATATTGAGATGAATTATGGACTTCGACTAGCGGTTGATAAGGCCAAAGCGGCTAATATGCCCAAAGATAATATTGAACGAGCGATCAAGCGCGGGACAGGTGAATTAGGCGGAGCGCAACTCGAAAGTATTACTTATGAGATTTATGGTCCAAACGGCTCGGCGATTTTGGCCGAAGCGCTAACAGATAATAAAAATCGCACTTCAGCTGACGTGAAATCGATCTTAAATAAGAAGGGTGGAAAACTCGCTAGCTCGGGTGCGGTTAGTTATTTGTTTAGTAGGCGTGGTGTGATTGTGGTGAGCATCGACGGTCAAAGTGTTGAGGACATTGAGATGGAAGTTTTAGACTCCGGAGCCGAGGATTATATGGAGACGCCTGCCTCGCCGACAGGCGTGGACGGTGGAATTGTCGTTTATACCAAGCCGGAAAAACTTCGTGAAGTTAGCGAAATATTGGAAAAATCTGGTCTTAAAATTGCTTCAAAAGAAATCACGCTAGAGCCAAAGGAGACCGTTGAGCTGTCCGAAGAAGACTCTCAGAAGGTGATTAATCTACTAGAAGCATTAGACGACTTGGACGACATAACTGAAGTAAACAGCAATCTAGGATAAATAAAATAATACTTATCAATACTTATCAAAATTCAATTTTCATTTAATTAATCAATTTAATAATTTTCAAACAATTTAATGATAAGTATTGATAATTGATGAGTATTGATAATTAAAAATCAGAAATTGGCAGGAGGCGGAATTTTGGATAACTTAGATAAAGAAAAGCACGAAAGGACTATTCTTGGAGTTGATCCGGGAACGGGCAGACTTGGCTGGGGAATCGTAAGTAAAGGCCTTAGGATGCAGGACACAGGGCTTAGGGGCAATAATTTTATGCCTAAGACCTGCGAACTGAGCCCTAAGCCCAATATTATTGATCTGGTTGATTGTGGATTGCTCGAAACAGCAGCTAACACTCCTTTATCTGATCGACTAGAGTTCATTTTTAATGGTCTCAAAGAGGTTATTAAAAAATACGAACCAACTGAGCTTGCGATAGAGGAGCTATTTTTTGTCAAAAACGTTAAAACGGGCATTTCGGTGGCCCATGCCCGAGGCGTGGCGATGTTGGCAGCTAAACTGGCCAATATGAGTGTTGATGAATATAAGCCTAATGAGATCAAGCTCGGTATTTGTGGGTATGGGCATGCAGACAAGAAGCAGATGCAGAAAATGGTTGAATTACACATCAGAGGATGTAAGATAAAACAAGACGACGCAGCAGATGCTGTCGCGGTTGCGTTGTACCACCTACAGGTAGGCAAATTTAAAATTTAAAATTTTGCAATTTAAAATCAATATCAAATTAATAAATTTAAAAATTGAAAACTTATAAATTGAATTTAAATTTTAAATTGAAAATTAAAAATTCCTCCGAAGGAGGGCAATGCCTCAGCTTCGACAAAATATCATAACTGGTGAGTGGGTAGTTTTTGCGCCCGAGCGCGCCAAGAGGCCTTCTGACTACATCTCGATCGCTTCAGAGCGTAAGCAATCCAAGAAGGATTGCCCATTCTGTGTTGACTCGGGAAGAAGCGAGTTTCCCAATAGACTCGATAATTGTGATAGCAAGTCAAATTATATAATCAAGAACAAATTTCCAGCATTTCTAGAAGAACCAGACTTGTCTTCAAAGAGATATTTGATAGAAGATGAGTTTTTTGCCATGAAGCCGGCAATCGGCGGACACGACGTAGTTGTGATTAAAGATCACGAGCAATCATTGCCGAGGTTTACTGAAGGTATTTGGGAAGATCTTTTCGAATCGTTTATGTGCCGCTACAAGCATTATGCCAAAATTCCTAACGTAGAATATGTGATGCCAATCTATAATCATGGTCCGCAAGCGGCGGCCTCGATTGAGCATCCTCATGCTCAAATTTTCGCTTCGGCGGTGGTTCCAAATATTGTCGCACGCGAACTAACTCATACGGCGCAATACCATTCTGAACATAAAACATGTGCATTTTGTGATCTTATAGCTCACGAAAAGAGTCAAAATACCCGAGTGCTATTTGAAAATGATGATTTTATCGCTTTTACTTTTTATGCCGCACGATTCCCATTTGAAATTTGGATAATGCCGAAGAAACATTCATCTGATTTCTATGCGATGAATGAAGAGCAAACCAAATTGTTGGCCGAAATAACTAAAAAAGTTTTTTCGAGATTAGATGAGACTCTTAATGATCCATCGGTAAACTTCTTTCTTCATTCAGCTCCAGTCAATGACGATAATAAGCTCGAATACTATCACTGGCATCTTGAAGTCGCGCCACGACTGGCATTATACGGAGGCTATGAGTTAGGGTCGGGAATGATTATTGATATTATTGCCCCCGAGCAAGCAGCGGAGTATTTAAGGCTGGGAGCAAGATCCTAACCTATTGAAATATTTATTCAGTTGTAATACAGTTTGCTAACTTAAATTATAGTCATGAAAAAAGAACTTCGAATAGCAATGATCAGCGAACATGGAGATCCGATCTCCCCGCTTGGCGGTCAGCAATCTGGCGGCCAAAATGTTTATGTTTACGAATTAGCTCGAGCGCTAAGTGCCCTTGGAATCAAAGTCGATGTTTTCACTAGATGGGATAATAGAAAGTCATCCCCAACTGTCAGGTTGGCCAAGAGAGCTAAGGTTATTAGATTAAAGGCGGGTCCCCGTCATTTTGTCTCAAAAGATAACTTTGGACCACTGATGCCGGAATTTGTCGAAAAATTTTTAGAATATTCAAGAGAAAATAAAGTTAAATATGATCTTGTACACACGCATTACTATTATTCTGGTTGGGCAGGGCTTAGAATCAAAAGCATTCTGAAAATTCCAATGTTTGCTACCTTTCATTCGCTTGGCCTACTTAAAAAACAGGCCCTTGGCGAGCGAGACACTTCTCCAACCGAGCGAACCAAAATCGAAAAAGAGATTATGGAGCAGTCAGACCTAATAATCTCAACTTCTCCGCAGGAAATGGCTGATATGGAAAAGGTATATGGAGAGAGGCTCAAAAACGTAGTTGTGATTCCGCCGGGAGTAAATTTGAGGAGGTTTTTACCCCTGAACAAAAAGACAGCTCGAAAGCGTTTAGGGCTCTCGCAGGACAAGAAGATTATTTTATTTGCTGGCAAGATGGAAAAGAGGAAGGGCAGTCTGACCTTGGTTGATGCAGTTGCAAAGATAAAAGAGGCAAAGCCAGAGCTATATGACAATCTGCAGGTTTTTATGTTTACCGGCGATCCGAGGATCGGAAGAAAGAAGGAGAAGAAAGAGTCACAGATGCGACATGAGCTAAAGGCCGCGATTGAAAAATTAGGTAAAGACTCGCCTGTCAAACTGATGCCGGGCGTGCCTCAAGATAAATTACATGTGTATTATGGGGCGGCAGACGCGGTGATAATGCCGTCTTATTACGAACCATTCGGGATGGTCGCAATCGAAGCGATGGCTACCGGCACTCCAGTCATTGCGTCTAGAGTTGGAGGTTTGAAATGGGCGGTCAAGGATGGTGAATGTGGTTTTTTGGCAACTGCTAAGAGTAGCGACGATTTTGCTGCAAAGATAATAAAGTTACTGAGTGACGAAAAGCGTCTAGATAAGATGTCGAGATATTCTAGCGAATATGCTATTGCTAATTTTGGTTGGTCATTGATTGCCGAAAAAGTTCTTAAACAATACAAAAAGTTCATAAATACAAAGGAATAAAATGCCTGGGGAAGTAAATTCGGGAGAATGGCTGGCATATGAGCAAGCCAAACAGGAGGGGACTCTTGAATCAGCTCGGGTCTTGCATGAAGGTGGGCAAGAAGATCCGCCAGAAGAGACTCGACGCAGTATTGAGCTAGAGGGTGTGTATGCCGATTCGGCAATTGGAGCTAAGATTGAGGCGAGAGTTAAAGCTGGCAACCAACCAATTGCTCTTTTTAGTGATATTGATAATACATTTTACAAAAAAGGCGAGGTGGATCTTTCCGAAAAGCTCGACAGAATGCTCACAAAAAACAACTGGGGCTTGGTCTATGACACGGGTCGCGATTTTCCCATGGTTGACGAGCAAAAAGACCTTCCAAAAGCTGACGTGGTTGTTGGTGCAGTAGGAACGGAAATATTTGTAAAAAAATCTGACGGTAATTACGAACAGGATCAAGATTATCGGGATCTACTTTTAGGCACATGGGATCGGGACGAGGTTTATGTGATTGCCCAAGAGCTGGTTGATGAAAATGAAGGGTTAATTTTTCAGCCCAGAGATGTCCCAGGGGCTGCTGAACGTGGAGACACCGACCAAAGTCCTCAAGAATTTAAAATAAGCTTCAATATCGAAGGTGATCATGAAAGGGCTCGGCAGATAACATCTACAATCGAGGGCCGACTTCCCGGTGCACGTGTTATCCTGTCTCAGGATATTAACAGACCCGATTGGTGGAATGTCGATCTTCTGCCGGTTCATGCCGGCAAGGAGTTGGCGGTAAGATATCTAAGCGAAAAGCTTGGGATTGGTGGTATGGTAAGTGGTGACAGCGGAAATGACATGTCCATGCTGACAGAGTCGGGTTGCCCAGGAATTTTGGTTGGTAACGCACACGATCATGTAAAGGCTGAGGTAGTTACACTGGAGCCGATGGCGAGCTTCGGAATGGAAACTAGAAAGTTGCCCAATGGCTGCAAAATTTCGTACGGGCGTAAAGGAATAGATGATGCCGCAACCGGGCTAATGAATGCACTCAGGCAAGGCGATCTCACTGGCGAGGATGCCAAGTGGTTTGTAAAATCATTTATTGAATTATCCAAGGAGGAAGAGTGAAGATTGCATACTATAGTTCGTCAAGAGAGGACATACCTCACGATCCGAAAACAGTTGCTGCCAATTCTGACGTAATGCTGAATATCATCGATTCCTTAAAAAATGATCACGAGATATTTCTTTATGCATCAACTGGCTCAAGCGTTGATGGCGTTACAAAAATTGATCTCGGCCTGAAAGCGCATGGGCTGGATTCGGCCTACAATAAGGAAGATTGGCTGAAGAATGTTTATACTGCCTACATTTTGAGATATCTCACAGAGATGGCTGCCCGTTCAGGCGAATATGACTTAATTCATTTGCATGTTGGCAAACTTTATATGGGAATGCCGTTTGCTCGAGTAAGTAAATGTCCAGTAGTTCTCACTATTCACCAACAGCTTGATCCGCACGAAGGAGAGATTTTAAAAAGTTTTCCAGGGGCATATCTTGTTTCGATATCAGATAATCAGAGAACAAGAATTCCATCTCTAGATTATTTTGCAACAGCTTACAACGGAATCAATGTAGACGAATTTACATTTAGCGCTGCTGGTGGAGATCATTGTGTTTTTAGAAGTCGAATCTCACCAGAAAAAGGAGTTGAGGACGCAATTACTGCAGTAAAACAGGCGGAAAAAGAGTTAGATATATATGGGCCCGGTGATGAAAAATATTTAGCCGACGCTATCAAGCCAAATACAAACGATAAGATTCGTTACAATGGAATTGTTGGCAAAGGGGAGCCCGAGTGGACCGAATCATATCAAAAGGCTAAGGTTCTTATTATGCCGATTCAGTGGGACGAACCATTCGGTCTTGTAATGGCCGAGGCAATGGCTTGTGGCACCCCGGTGATCGCATATTCGCGGGGCTCGGTCCCAGAAGTTATCAAAGACGGGGTGACTGGATTTATCGTAAATCCTGATTCTGAAAACGCGAAAAACGAGTATGCAATCAAGAATACTGGAGTTGAGGGACTGGTTGAGGCAATAGAGAAAATATATTCAATGGAAGACTCAGAATATAAAAAAATGCGAGAAAATTGCCGAAAGCATGTTGAGGAGAATTTTACTGTTCAAAAAATGTCGGAAAATTATATCGAAGTTTACAAAAGGGCGATCGACGATTTTAAAACCCGACAAAAAACGCCATAACGGTTGACTTTTCTCCTTATTTGTGCTATATTAAGACGTTATAAAAGAGCTTTGAAAAGGCTTTTTTGTATATCAATACAAAGGTGTAAATAATATAATCATTATGATGAATAATTACATTTGCTCGGTTGTAATTCCAGCTTACAACGAAGAAAAAACTGTCAGAAAAGTTGTTAAAATCGCTCTTCAAACAGAGGGTGTTACTGAGGTTGTCGTCGTAAATGATGGAAGTATTGACAATACAAGAAAAAACATTGCCGATTTACCGATTAGAATAATTGACCACACAAAAAACCTTGGCTATACCCGAGCAATGCATGACGGGATTAAGGCCGCTAAAGGTCCTATTGTGGCAGTAATTGATGCTGACTGGAAAAATATCACTTCAGGCGCAATCAAGAAAATAATCGATCCAGTTATCAATGGAGAGGCTGATTTGGTGAAAGCATCCTTTAATATGGCCCGAGGCCGTGTGACAGAATTTGCCGTTAAACCGATGATGAAAATTTTATTTCCTGATCTCGAAATGAATCAACCTATCAGTGGACAATTTGCCAGTCATAAATCGTTTTTAATTGACGTAACATCTGATAATTCTTGGGGAATTGCAATTGGGATTCTGATCGAAGCTATTAATGCAGGACTAAGAGTGATGGAAGTTGAAATTGGAGAGTTAGTTCACAAAGCCAGAACAAATGAGGAAAAAGCTCTCATGGCCAAAGAGGTTTTGGAGACTATGATTAAGAAAGCAGGCTTAATTCAACATAAATATAAATTAATTTTGTTTACGCTCGATAAAGCAGTTCTTAAGCAGACAGCTATGAGAAAAATCTACGAAAAACTTCAGGTTTATGAAGACATCACTGTATTGCAAAAGAAACTTGCTGTTAACAAAATAAGTTTTGAAACGTTCATCACTAAATCAGCGCTATTATTTAAGGGCAAAACGATAAAGGAAGTTGAAGAAGCTGCTTTAAGTATGCCCGTCCAGCGATACTCTCAAGAGGTTGTCAAAGCACTAAAAACGCGACGCTATCGCGTGGCTTTGATCAGTATGAATTTTAGTCCGATCGTAAGAACAGTTGCTTCGAAAATAGGCATTACTGACGTAGATTGTATCAGTTTGGAGGCAAAGGATGGGGTTTTGACTGGCAAGGTTGTTGCATCATCCGCTAATAAATGGTTCTCGACAAACGCTCCAAATGAAATATTTAGAAAAGTTTTCAAATCAGTTCTAAAAAAAGAAAAAGTGAAACCATCTGAGGTTGCGATGGTTTTTAATTCTCTATCATGGAGAGCGATTCTTACTAAGGTTGGAATGTCTATCGCCTATAAGCCGGAAAGTCGCGAGGTTAAAGATATTGCGGATAAGACGATCTCAATTCTGCCGGAAATATTAGCTATTGTGGAATAACAATGACAACAAAAATATTTCTTGTTCGTCATGGGGAGGCAACCCATAATCGCAATGGAATTTTTGGTGGTGCTAAAATCGATACCGATCTCACTGATGCTGGCATCAACACAGCCGCGTCAATCGGCAATAAGATAAAGCAGTTTTCTTCAATTAAAAAAATATACTCCTCGCCTCTTAAGCGATCGTACGATACGGCCAATATTATTTCTAGGCTGGTTGGGGGAGTCCCGGTTGTTGTCGACAAGAATTTGAGGGAGGTTGATATTGGTGGATTTGAATCACTGACAACGCAACAAGCCAGAGATAAATTTCCCATTGAAATGAAGCTATTTGAGTCTCCGGATTTGAGCCAATGGTCCTTTCCTAGCGGAGAAGGTTTCGATGATATCGAAGCAAGAGTTTTGAAAATAGAAAACTTGATGCGATCTAGTCAAGATAATATTGTAATTTGTGCCCATGCGATGCTCAATCGTGTTATTTTATATAAATTATTTCCTAACCAACCAGATCTATGGACCGATATGCGATATCCGCATAACCGAATTTTTGAGATTGAAGTTATAGAGGACGGAACTATGCGCGTAGGGAGGATCGATGCCTAAAGATCGTAAACATTCAGGCAACTTGTATTGCTGCTGTGTCGATTATAAGGACAAGAATCAGCCGTGCCATCTATGCCAAGCGATTCGAAAAGGTTTTGATTATCGAAAGCCCAATCAACATGCTGTTGATACTTATAAAGTTGTAGTTACAGGAACAAACGGTAAAAGTAGTGTAACTAATATTTTGGGTCGTATCCTGAGCGAGTATTTTGGTAACTCCAAGGTCGGTTATGCTTCCTCTACTGGGATTTACGAAGGGGGCGAAAGAATTTTTGACTTTCAACATCGCGCTTCTGAACATTATGTCTATTTATTAAATCAGCCCAATACCGAGATAGTTATCTCGGAACAGCCCGAAGCTGGACTGTATATGTATGGTCTGCCGATCAATCATGAAATGGGTATTATTACCAATATTACCGAAGATCACTTGGATCGACCTTGGATTAGAACAGGCATTATGGACGTTTACGAGATCAAGTCTCTTGTTGCCAAAATGGCGGTTGAGGGTGTTGTTATGTCGATCGATTATCCGTTAAACAGAAAATTATTAAAAGATTTTCCAAATAAAAGATATTTTTTGTCAACCAAAAACAGTGCGTTGGCTAAAAAGTATATTAATAGAGGTTATCCAGTCACTTATATCGAAAAACAAGAGATTTATATCTCTGACGGGAAAAAGCTAATTAAGACGGGTAAAATTGTCGACTACCAGCTGACACTCTTTGGAACGTTGGATTATAGTATTTTAAATCTCTTAACGATTTTAACGTTCTTGTATCATAGCGAAAAAACCAAAGACAGCTTTAAGACGATCAACGAAAAGCTGAAGGCTCTCAATCCGACATTTTCGACTAATCAAGCAAGGTTTAATCTGATGCACTATGAAGATAAGTTGATCATTTTGGACTACGCTCACAACCTAGATGGATATCAGAAGTCGATGAAATCTTTGAGAAAGATAAAGAGAGCCTTCAATGTAAAAAAATCAGTGGCAGTTGTCGGACTCTTACCTGACAAGACTGATACGGCGGTGGAAGCAATTGCAAAATCGATTGCGATAAGCGCCGATAAAGTTTTTGTCAAATCTTTTAAAAGCCAAAAAAATGCCAAACAGCTAAAGGACGCGATTATTCAAAATGGTTGTAATGATTGTGAAGTAACCAGAGAATCGTATGCTGAGCTAGTGGCCAGCGCACTTGATTATAAATTAATTTATATTTCTTTTGCTGGATCTATCTTAGAGCACTATAATCCTGCTGATTTGGTTGAAAAATTAAATTTGGTTGATTATGGTATTTAAAAAAATTCTTCTTGTTGGCTGGTCGTTTTATCCCAAGGTAGGTGGTGTAGAAACTGTCATGCTCCAGCATGCAAAATTTTTACTGAGCAAAGGGATTGAAGTTGCAATTTTAACAGCCAATATTGATGGGCAAAAAAATGACGACAATGTTCGTGGAATCAAGGTTTTTCGCCGAACATTCATTAATTCTGGCGAAGAAAAGTCTGACAGCGAGATAGAGTCAGGACTTAATGATGTTTTAAAAATTTTTCGTCCCGACTTGATCCAATTCCATAATGGCTGTTATCCAGCCGGATCGTCCTCGATGGAAAGCGGTAGTAACAATGTTATAAAAATGTTTAATATTTTTAAATCTTTAAAAGTCCCAGTTTTAGATTATGCACATAACGCGCAACTCAAAGATCCCGAGGCAACGCAACGGCTTCGAAATCTAGCCTGGGACGGAATAATCTTTGTCTCTAAATACGTTCAGTGTTCATGGGAGAAGCTTGGATTTAACAGTTCAAGAAGATTCCAAATTTATAATGGCGTTATGGTTGGAAAATTTTCTCAAAGTAGATTGTCAGAAGAAATAGAAAAAATCAAATCTCCAGGCCAGAGAGTTATCTTGTTTCCCTCGAGAATTTTTAAGGTGAGTACCGGAAAATATTCCGAGCAGAAGAACTTTCATCTCGTCTTAGAGGCTTGTAGTTTATTAAAGGGGAGAAATGAAAATTTTACTCTAGTTGCGATTTTGGATGTAGAGAAACAGTCGGAGACTAATTTGGCCAACTTAAGGGATAAAATTACCAGACTTAGTCTTGGTGGGTTTGTTCATTTTGTACCGTCTGCGAGTTCTGAAAAAATGCCAGAATATTATAAATCGTCCGATATCATCTGTATTCCTTCGGTCAATGAGGCATTTTCTTTAAGCTATCTGGAGGGAATGGCCGCTAGAAGGGTCGTGATTGGTTCAAGCACAGGAGGAACCGTAGAGCTCATACAAAACGGGAAAAACGGAATCTTAATTGATCCGAGAGATTCCCAAGAGCTCTCAGAGGCTCTTGATAAACTTATTTCAGATGATAAATATTTTGATAGACTTTCCTCCGCTGGGTTTGAGACGGCTAGGGAATTTAATGTAGAATCTAAGAATAAAGAGCTGTTTGAGGTTTATCACCAGTGTTTAAGTAAAATCAACTAATAGACAATGTGCCGGAAAAGCAATTTATGAAGATCGCAATAATTGGTTCATTTATTAAAAAAATCCCTTTAGAGGAGGGTAAAATCCATACGCCATTGATGTTGACTCATGATCTGGCGATTCAGCTTAGTAATATGGGTCATGACGTGACCTTTTTTGGTCGAGTCGATGCTAGCGAACAAGAAAAGAATCCGAAGCTAAATTATAATGATCTTTCTTTTGATAGCAACGTTAATCAGGCAGGATTTCATGCTTCGCCAATTATCTTGCAGAACCTTAATATTGTTTTAGAGCAGAGTTATTTCGCGGAAGTATTAGCCTTGAACGATTTTGACCTTTTTTACACGTGGGCGGGTTTTTTAGCGGGGCCGCTAGCCAAACTAGCAAATAAGCCTGTAGTGTTGACGCATCATGACTCAACAAATATTGAAGCATATAATTTGATGTTTGATTCGTTCGGTGCGGCAAATATTTTTTTAATTCCGATATCTGAATATATGAGAAAAATCATGACCTTTCCTGAGGAAAGAACTTTAGGTGTTGTTCACCATGGCATAAAAATTAATAAATCTATTCAAACCGACACACCGGAGAATGCATTTTGCTGGGTTGGTAGAGTGGTGCCATCAAAAGGGCTTCATACGGCAATAGAGATTGCCAAACTAAATGGTTTAGAATTAAAAATAATAGGGCAGTTGAGCGACTCTTTCGCAGACGTTGGGGATGTATCTGACTATAAGAGAAAAATAGAGCTTATGATCAGTGAGCAGAAAAATATAAGATTTTTAGGGGCATTATCCCAGGAGGCCACCAGGAAGGAGATCGCAGCAAGCAAAGGTCTTATTTTTCCTCTAGAAGGAACAGAGTCGTTTGCTTTAACTGTGATAGAAGCGATCACTGCCGGTGTTCCGGTCATAGCTTCAAAGAAAAGTCCCTTAACCGAGATTATCGATCAAGATAAGACCGGTTTTTTATGTAGCAACATTCAAGAATTTTCTGAAGCGGTTAAAAAGATCGACGATGTCAATCGAAGCGAATGTCGCGCTATCGGCGAGAAAAAATTCTCAATTGAAACGATGGCCAATGGGTATGAGAGAGAGTTTCAAGCGGTGCTTCAGAGATGTAAAAATAATTCTTGAACTTTACTCTCAGAATAAATTTATGATATTATCATACATAAGTTCATCAAGTTATAAAGTTCATAAAGTTTATCAAGAGAAAGACTTTAAAAACTTTTAACTTTACAAACTTTTAACTAGAAACCGGAGGAATTATGAGTCATTATGCGGTAATTATGGCGGGTGGAACAGGGACACGGCTTTGGCCAATGTCTAGAACGGCAAAACCAAAACAGTTTCACAAATTAGTCTCTGATAAGACTCTGATTCAGGAAACATTTGATAGGGTTAAAAAAGCCATTCCGGCTGAAAATATTTACATTTCTACCAATACAAAATACGAAGAAGAGATAAGAGCGCAACTTCCAGAGCTCAAGTCCGACAACTTCATTATTGAGCCTTCAAAGAGAAATACTGCTCCAGCACTTGCCTTTGTGGCTGCAGAAATTTATAGAAGAGATAAAGATGCAATTATTGCGACTTTGGCATCCGATCATGTTGTCAAGAATGTTGATGTTTTCTCAACTGCATTAAAAACCGCTTTTAAAGCGGCAGAGGCAAACCAAGACCATCTGATTCTGGTCGGGATCAATCCGACACGTCCCGACACTGGCTTGGGATATATTAAAATGGGCTCTGTTCGAAATGAAGTCGATGGCGAGCAGATATTTGAAGTTGATAAGTTCTTGGAAAAGCCAGATCTTAAAACAGCCGAGAAGTATCTTCAGTCTTGGGAATATCTTTGGAATGCTGCTTATTATTTCTTTAGTGCTAAGCAGCTACTCGGTTGGTTTGAGCAATATGTACCCGCAACTTATAAATCCATTATGGAAATTGATAAGTTGAATGCTGAAGGCGGAAATGGGGCCGCAACTGCTAAAATCAAAGAAATTTTCGGCAAGATTGAAGACGAGCAGTTTGAGACCGCCGTAATTGAAAAATTAGACCCTAAAAAAATCTTAGTTATACCGGCTGACTTAGGTTGGTCCGATATCGGAAACTGGGGTACGCTTCACGATGTGTTAGCCGAAAATTACGACACAACAATGATCTCTAAGGGCTATCATCTGGATGTAGGCTCGGAAAATTGTCTCGTATATGGCGGCGATAAGATGATTGCAACGATAGGGCTACAGGATGTTATCGTAATAGATACAGAGGACGCAATATTAATTGCGAATAAAAATAAAGCACAGGATGTCAAAAAGCTTCTTGATAAATTCAAAGAAGAGGGAAAACATCTGTATTTGTGAGGAGCGACAATGATCGATGAAAGAATTTTCAAGGCCTACGACATTCGTGGAACTTATCCAGATCAGATTAATGGCGAGGCAGCATATGAAATCGGCAAGGCATTTGCCAGCTACGTCGGCGATGCGATCGTGGTTGGTAGAGATATGCGCGAATCGTCTGCTGAAATTTTTGAAAATTTTGTCCGGGCCATCAATGAAATGGGTGTTGATGTCGTTGACCTTGGTCTATGTACGACGCCGATGTTGAATTTTGTCGTCGCTCACAAGAATTTCAAGGGTGGAGCAATGATTACGGCGAGCCATAATCCAGCCAATTATAATGGCATCAAGCTGATCGGCGAGAAGGCGGTTCAGCTCAACAAGGAAAGAGGAATCTCGCAGATCAAAGAGCTTGTTTTTAAGAATGGACTTAAGTCTGCTGAGAATAAAGGAGCGATCTCGACTGAAGATATTTTAGGTGAATATCTTAATTATATTTGCTCAAAAATCGGCGAAGTTAAGCCTTTGAAACTGGTTGTTGACTGTGGCAATGGAGTTGCGGGAATTTCTGCCTCGCCGGCGTTTGAGCGGTTGGGATTTGATGTCGAAAAAATGTACTTTGAACCAGATGGAACCTTCCCTAATCATCAGCCAAACCCGGCCGAAGATAAAAATTTAAAAGATTGTGAAAATAAGGTTTTGGAAGTCGGAGCGGATCTTGGAATTGTTTTTGACGGTGACGGCGATCGGGCATTTTTTGTTGATAAGCAAGGTAGAACTCATAATCCTGGGTTTTTGCTGGCGGCGATTGCCGATCAAGAACTTAAAGGTAAAGAGGGCCAAAAAGTTTATTATGATTTGCGTTTTTCAAAAGGAGTGGTTGAAACAATCGAGAAAGCTGGCGGGATTGCGGTCAAAACCAAAGTTGGCAATCCGTTTTTCAAGGAGCAGTTGATTATGGGCGGCGGTTTGATGGCGGCGGAATATTCTGGACACTTCATGTATGGCGAGCATTATGGGCTCGACGATGGTCTTTTCTCAGCTCTAAAAGTTATTTCATGGATGAGCAAAACAGGCCAAACTTTTTCTGAATTTTTGGCTCCGTATGAAGCCGGTCGTTTTGTGACCGGTGAAATAAACTTCGAAGTCGAGGATCCTCAAAAGTCGATTGAACGGCTGGAGGATGAGTTTAAAGACGGTAAGATTGATCATCTCGATGGTGTAACGATTGAATATGACGATTGGTGGGTTAATTTGCGAGCCTCAAACACCGAGCCGGTAGTCAGATTAAATATTGAGGCTAATTCGGAGCAATTGCTAAACGAAAAAAAAGAAGCAATAATAAAAATCGTTAAAGGTTAAAGGGATTTTTGGGTGGAACAAAAATCTACTCCATAAATAAAGAAGGGATATGAAATTATGTCTAAAATATTAGTTACGGGTGGTGCTGGGTTTATCGGCTCGAATTTTTGCAAATTAATGGCCAGCAAGGGTCACGACGTTACGGCGTTTGACGATCTGTCATTTGGAGTTAAGGAAAATCTCGACGATACGGTTAAATTTATTCAGGGGGATGTTAACAAAGCTGAAGATTTAGATAAATGTGGCGATTCATTTGATTACGTGCTTCATCTGGCCGCCTCTTCTTCGGCGCCGATGTTTGCTAAAGATATGTATTGGGCATATCAGAACAATGTCGCTGGTCATATTAGGGTTATGGAATATGCCAAAAAAGTTAATGCAAAAAAAATGCTTTTTGCCTCAACTTCATCGATATATGGCAATAATCCAACACCTCTGACTGAAGATCAGGAAGTTGTCCCGCCAAATCATTATTCTGTTACCAAATTTGCTCAAGAGGGCGCCTCTCGAGTTTTTAACAAGGCTGAAGGATTAGAAATTATTGCCTTTAGGTTTATGTCGGTTTATGGCTTAAACGAAGGTCACAAGAAAAATTTTGCCAACTTGGTTTCGCAATTCATCTGGGATATGAACAAGGGTACGGCACCGGTTTTGTATGGAGATGGCACTCAGGAGCGTGATTTCACCAACGTTAAGGATGTTTGCCAAGGAATTGAATTAGCAATGAATTCAGAGAAGAAATATGGTTTCAATATCTTTAATATCGGCACACAGACTTGTATTAATCTCGTTGACTTAGTTGCTCTTATAAATAAAGTTCTTGGATCCGATATAAAACCTGAATTTATTGTGAACCCAGTGAAAGAAGGCTATGTGAAGTCGCAATTAGCTGATATCAGCAAAATTACAAACGAGCTAGGTTATAAACCAACAGTCGAACTCGAAGAGGGAATTAAAGAGATTGTCGATAGTCTGAAATCTTAACGCGGTTCAGTGGGTTCATGCTTTGTTTTAGTTACTAGATCCTATTGATTTGTGATAAAATTGAGCGAGATGGTGAATATGATCTTAAAAGGTGGGGGAATAAAAAAATGGCTGGCAATGGTTGCCGGAGTTCTTCTGATACTTGGTGCAATTATCTACGGCAATAAAATAGGGGTTTCAGCAGACGATAATGATACTGACTTTTTAGCTAATATCCAAGATAAGCCTGATCTAAATGATCCGACAATCATCAGACTTCCGGAAAAATATTCCAGAGATGACGTACAAAAGGCCGTAAATAATCTAGCGCAAATTTCAACAAAATCTTTGTCTTCAAAAGATAAGGAAATTTCTGACTATATAAGGATGCAGGAAAACAAAATTGCTAAAAACCTTCCGCTAAAATCTGGCACAAAAGATAAACCAGTGATGAATGATCTGGTGTTTAGGGTGGCTGATTCAAAAAGCCAGTTTATAACTCCAACTTTAGCAAATAATAAAGCTGCAACAAAAGTAGTTGAAGACAATTTTGAATTTGACCCAACTGTGACTGAGGTTGAAAAAAACATGATGATTCAGGCATACCCAGTCATCGAATCAATATATGGACCAAGGCAAAATACTAGGAAAATCACTGTCTTTAAAAATATAAACCTCGGCCGTGCTTGGTACAGCGGCAATCACATTGAACTTGAAAATCATACTTCTAAGGATACGGCGATTCATGAGCTGGTGCATGCTTTTCGCGGATATCGTACGCTGAATAGTCTGTGGGAGGAGGGATCCGCCGTTTTTATAACAACTTATGTCGAGAAGCAGATGAATTTACCAACCGACGAGCTCAATGGTACCTTGTGGGGTTATGAGATGAATTACGAAAATTTGCCCTCCACTTATAATTCTGATATTTGGGGTAACGCATGGGGAAGTAGTACTCCATATAATTATGGCTCAATGATTTTAGACAAAATTGCTATGGAGGACATAGGCTTCTTTAAAAAATTTAATCAACGATTGTTTTCAGCAGCAAACTCTCCATCGCGTGCCACGGTTCTCAAGATGGCGATTGCTAGCATATCCACTATTGAAGGCGAGAGTAGTGCTAAATGGTTTTCTCATCAGTATCCATATTTAGAATATTTTAATCTAAATGCGCCCGGAACTGAACTTTATTATAGTGACATCGCAGATACAATTCAAAAAGGATATTACTGTTGGGGCGAGGCAGAATGCGATTTCAACTTTAGTATTAATACTTCATATGATATAAGTAGTGCTGATTTTGATGTGAGGTTTTTGGATAGTAATAAGAATGTATTAGTAGATTCGTCAGATTTCGAAAGTCGTAGGTATTCTACAAAAAAAATATATAAGACTTATAAACAATTGGCTGATGGTTATAAAAAATATCAAGGTTTAATTTATGTTGAGGTTACGCCAACTTCAAATCCTTCAAATCAACAGCTATTTAGCTTCTTAAAATCTGACGATAAAGAATTTGGTAGCAATGATGTATTTATCTATAGTAAAATTGGAAATATTGCTGTTTTTGAACGTTCAGACGGGTCGAATAGAACAGCTGTGGAGAAGACTAATGATTATTTCAGTTTGGGAGCAGATTGGATTAATTTAGCTGGTAAGTACAAGGTTACAATTTACAATAAAAAAGCCAAGTGTACTTCCGCAAATCTCCTCGATTGCCTTGGGATAAAAAGAGATGAGAAGTATTTTAATAAAGCCGAAATGGGCGATTACTATACCTTCTATCTTAAATTGGAGGAAAAAAATGATTGCGGGATTGCTATTTCAGATATTAAGCCGTTAAACAGGAGCATTTCATTAAATTCAACGACAAATAACAAATGTGGTCAAGTTATTTCTTTGAATAACGCTCCGATCTATAGATTTTGGGGAACGAGTTTTCAACCAGTTATGACGGGTTTGGTGCGAGACAAAATATATAAATATCAGATTAATTACGCATCAGACACCAGTAAAATATTAAGCAAATCAGGTCGGGTCAGAACTGGCAATTATCTAGATTTTAGACTTCTAAAATCGCAGAGTTTTGGCGATCCTCTAAATAATAATTTCTATCAAAGACTTACTTTTAGCAGTGCTTATGATCCAGCTTCTCTCAATTTTACTTTGCCAATGCCTTCCGACAGTTTTGATTCACAGTTCACTATCAAGCAGGTTAGTGACAAAGTCTTAGATATAATTCCCAGTCATACATATAATAATTACAACTATCAGATTAATTCTTTGAATATGGTTAAGGACACGCACGGAAATCCTTTGTTCAGTTTTGATTGGAGATTAGCCAGTTTTCACACCCCGATGAACCCGCTAGGCGCCGAGAATCCGACTTTCACTCTAGGCAAGGAGATTTATAGTCCTAATGATCAAATAATTATTAGTAAAAATTTCATATCCCGAGAATTAACAGACAGACTATCGGAGATTAGCCTTTTTAGAGAACCAGAGAAAGGCGAGTGCCAACCAGATTCAATCACCTGCGGCAGAGTTGAGCTTTCCGTATCGATCGTAAATGATCAAATTGTTATTATTCCACAGCAACCTATGATCAGTGGGAAAAATTATTGGATCTCTCTGCCTATCGTAGTTGATGATAGCAATAACATTGTTTTTGATGATTACGATTATGGCGGAGGTCAATTTCTAGGTTTTAGAGTAAATTAAATCAGCGAAATATTTTAAGGTTTACAAAATCTAATTTCAGAATATAGCAGTCTGAGGAAAAGAGTAGCGGCCGCCCGAGATGGGCGGCCGCTGGGGTCTACTGTGTTAGCCGGTCTTACTTCTTGACCGCCTTGGGGCGTGGAGCAGGCAATATGATCGTATGCTGCCACGTATCAGGGTTCGCGATGAGCGCGTAGCCGGGTGCATTGGTCCGCGGCGGACTGCTTACGCCGATACAGCCCTGGGCGTCCTGGTACATGAAGGTGCCGTCTGGCCCATCGCCTTGGGTGCCGAAGATGATCTTAGCCGGAAGCGCGACGGACATATCCAGCCTGTTCATCCGTTCGCTGGGCAGCTGACAGACAGGGCCATACAGTGCGTCCTGCCAGCAGCTGGTGCCGGCGTAAAGCCGGAGGAGCGCCGGTCCATCAGACCGAAGCAAAGCCGCTGCCGCCATGCGTTTGAGGGCCTTGATCGGGTCTTTGGTGCCGGGACAATCCTGCTCATTCTCCTTCTCGAGTTGCATGATCTGGACGACCACGATCTCCTTGCCACACCGCGAGCAGCGGTAGTAGCACCTGGGGTCATTCGGCGCGGGCGAAGATGCGGGGTGATACGATGGTTCGTATTTCCGATAATTGTGTTTTCCGGCCACGATCTGCCTCTCTTTCTGGGCTTGGAGCGATTTCGGCTATCATAACAGATATTTATATTATTTCAATGATTAGGCTGATTTTTTAATCACAGTTTACAAAATCTAATTTACGCATATAGTAAAAACGTGGATAAGCGACTAATTATTGGTGTAAGTTTGGGGTTTTCTGGAATCGAAGCAATTCTTTGCGATGGGGATTTTAATATTCTGGAGCGTCAAAACAAGGAATACCCGGGTAAGGTGGGCAAGGATTCGATCATTGTTCGATTGGCCAAAACGATTACTTCTCTAGCGGACTATCACAGGGCTTTTGCGGTTGGCGTAGCGCTTCCTGCCACATACGACAAAGAAAGCAAGAAAATCCTCTCCAGTTCAATTGAGGACCTAGAGGGAGTTGATTTTTTTCAACTCTTAAGCAAAAAGATTGATAAACCGATTTTCACTTTTCGTCGCAACACGTCTCTGATGCTAGCTGAGCAGGCATTTGGAGCTGCCTCAGACTATAAAAATGCCGTTTTAGTTGAGATTGGCCGAGACATTTCCCTTTCGATGTTAATTAACGGCAAAATTCATCGGGGCAACACGGACATGGAGGGCCAAATTGGGGAGATGATCGTCGATATCACCAGAGAAAAACGCAACGAATCAGGTAGTTTTGGCTCTTTGGTTTCAGGCGAGGGGATTGAAACTTTAACCGGCAAATCGGTTTATGAAGTATTGAAAAATGCACCTGACTCAGAGCTAATTTCCAAGCAAATTATTCGCGACCTCAAAGAAAGTTTATTAACCGGACTCTATAATGTAAAATTAATCATTGACCCAGAAGCTTTCATAATATGTGGTGACATTTTAGAGAATTACAAACTTTTTCAACCGGCGTTTGAAAATCTAAAAGTTGTGGTTAAAAAAAGTGAACTTGGCAAGACCGCAGCCGCGCTTGGTGCGGTAGTGGCGACGTATAATCAAATAAATAAGAAAATATAACATCGATTAAGAGGAGTTATGGTTATAGATATTGAGCTGACGTTAAATAGGTTTGGATTGGGGAAAATATCAGAAAATAAGTTCCAATTTTTATTTTTGCGATTTTCAAAGTGGAATATTCCAGGGAAATATTCGATTTCATTTGAGATTAACTGGCGAAGTGATAAAAATAAGGAATAGTGAAGAGGGTTTATGATCGGATATATAAAAGGGAAAGTCGTCTATTTAGGCAATGGCTATTTGATAGTCGATACTGGCGGAGTCGGATATAAGGCTCATGTGTCCTTGCAGGATTTGAGAAATGTTGACGATTCTGTCGAGCTGTTTATTTATCATAATATTCGCGAAGATGCTTCCGACTTGTATGGATTTTCAAATTCAAGCGATTTAGAGATTTTTGAAATGCTGCTTTCGGTCAACGGGGTTGGTCCAAAGGCAGCGATGTCGATTGTTAGCTCGCTTGGCAAGGACAAGATTATTCAAGCAATTATTGATTCCGATCAGAATCTATTTAAAACAATTTCTGGAATTGGGGCCAAAGTTGCGGCAAAAATTATAGTTGAGCTGAAGAATAAAGTATCAAAAGGCGAAGTCGGGGTATCGTTTCTTGATCAATCCGATGAAACTGTCGAGGCTTTGGTTGCGTTGGGGCTTAAAAAACAAGAAATTTTACCGATTCTAAAAGATATTCCAAAAGAATTAATTGATACTCAGGATAAGGTTAAATTTGTTCTAAAACATGTGAAGTCCCGTCAATAAAAATGAAATCCTCATTGCTAACTTCATCGGGGACGGAATCCCTCGCCCAAGACCTTACCGATCAAGATATTATTACAAGACAAAAACGAAAGGTCTTGAGGTGAGGGGTCAACTCAGTCTTAGTGACCCAATTTCCTCGATACCGCTAGTGGGGGACAAGGTTAAGAATTATTTTGCTAAATTACATGTATTTTCCGTCGAAGATCTATTTAATTTTGCCCCTCGAGCGCTTTTAGATTTAAGTGATGTAATATCAATTGCTGAACTAAAAACCAAGAGCAGTGATCGAGGGGTGATCAGGGCTGAAGTCCAGTCTTGCCATGTCGTTCGGACAAAATTTAAGCATATGTGGATCACAGAGGCGCTACTGTCCGACGAGTCCGGATCAATTAAGGCCACTTGGTTCAATCAGCCATACTTGAAAAAAAGTTTACAAAAGGGGACTCGACTCGTCTTTGTCGGCGAGGTTATTTTTGATAAAAATAAAAAACAATTTTTAAATAATCCAGAAATTCACCGTGAGGCGGGAATTTTTCCAATTTATCCGCAAACCAAAAATCTATCTTCTCGCCAGATTTCAAATGTTATCAAGAGAGCGATTGATGTCGGCTATTGGCCAAAGGAGTATCTTGATGATCAAATTTTAAAGGAGAATGATCTGCTGGCAATTGATAGGGCGCTGATTTCAATTCACTTCCCCCGCTCTGAAGATGAATTTAAAAAAGCTCGATCCAGGTTCTTTTTTGATAGTTTGTTAAAGTTGGTTGTTGCAAATCTTTATTTGAGAGCCAAAAATGCCGAGTCTCCTGCCCCATCTATCGAGATTGATAAAATGACAATAAAGAAATTCCTTAAGTCTCTACCATTTGAGCTAACATCAGGGCAGATCAGCTCGATTGACGAAATTGTTGAGGACTTAAAATTGAATAAACCGATGAATCGAATTGTTCAGGGGGACGTCGGATCGGGAAAGACGGTCGTGGCGTTATTGGTCTCGCTATTGGTGGTTAAATCTGGCTATAAAGTTGCCTGGGTTGCACCGACTCAAATCCTAGCCAGTCAGCATTTCGAAACGGCTAAGAAATTTTTAGCGAATTTTGATATCAATATTGAACTGGTAACATCTGCTTCCAAAAAATTAAAAGCTGATAGCCAATGGCTGAGTGCGGACTTGTTTATTGGTACTCATGCTCTTCTACAAAAAGATATCAAGATCAACAAACTTGGCTTAGTGGTTGTGGACGAGCAACATCGATTTGGTGTTGAGCAAAGATCAAATCTGATAGCGAAGCTACAGACAAAACCACATTTTTTGTCGTTATCCGCGACGCCGATCCCCCGCACTCTATCACACGTGATATATGGCAACCTAGATTTGTCGGTTATTAAATCCAAACCCAAGGATCGATTGACTGTCAAATCCTTCCTTATTCCAGAAGGAAAGCGAAAAGATTCATATACTTTTATAAAAAAGTTAGTTGATGAAGGGCAGCAGGCTTTTGTCGTCTGTCCATTGATTGAATCAAATTCTGAGGTTGAGGTCGATGATAGAAAAACAGTTCTTTCTGAAGTTGAAAATTTAAAAAAGACAGCCTTAAAAGATACCAGAATTGCTTTTTTACACGGTAAAATGAAACCTGACGAAAAGAATGATGTTTTAAAAAAGATGCAAAGTGGGGAAATTGATGTTTTAGTTTCAACCAGCGTTGTCGAAGTGGGGATTGATATTAAGGGCGCTACAGTGATGCTGATTGAAGACGCTGACAGGTTCGGACTATCGCAACTACATCAATTTCGTGGACGAGTCGGCAGATCTGATATTCAATCTTACTGCTTTTGTTTTACAAAAAATATAGATAATCCCAAAACTCAAGATAGGCTCAAAGCTTTTGTGTCTTGCTCGGATGGATTTGAGTTAGCCGAGATGGATTTGAATCAGCGCGGTCCCGGTGCCATTTTTGGGCAATCACAGTCTGGCTTTAAGGGGCTCAATCCCCTTTGGTTTGCAGATTCTTTACTTATGAAAAAAGCGACTAAAATAGGTGAGCAAGAATTTAAAAAATTAGATAAAAAACCGGATTTAAAAAAGAAAGTTCTAGCATTGATCGATTCTGACCATTTAGAGTAATTGTACTAATTAAAAAACTCAAAAAATAATTAGTGATACGTATGTCATTGCGAACGTCTAGTGAAGTAATCTCGTAAAACATAAGATTGCCACGTCGTCCCGACAAAAAGTCGGGACTCCTCGCAATGACAGAGGAAGAGAGTTTTAGTTAACATTAATTTGCAATTTGTCTCTCGCAGTTGCATAATTTAGATAATGAATGAAAAGCGGAAACATAAAGAGCCAAATCAGCCGGCTGGCACAGAGAAGTTTAAGGTCGTTCTTATATCAGTTTTGGCTTTGGCAATTCTAGCGGGAACTTTTGTCGTTTTCTGGCAAATTCAAAGACAAAATCCAACTAAAAATCAAACTTCGACTGAGAACGAACAGCTAAAAACCCAACTCGACGATCTAAATAAAAAAATTGATTCTTTGAATAAAGCGGTCGAGGATGCCAAAAATCAACAAACTACATCGACTACATCAACTAAAACTACGAGCAAATCAACTTCGAGTGTGAAGGGTGCATCAACCTCTTCGGGTTCGTCAAGCCAAGTATCGGGCAAAGTGAATCTCAATTCCGCCTCGGCTTCTCAGCTTGATACCCTGCCAGGAATTGGTGCGACATATGCTCAGAGAATTATTGATTACCGAAATACCAATGGTGGATTTAAATCAATCGATGAAATCCAAAATGTCAAAGGGATCGGCCCTGCTACGTTTGCCAAGATGAAAGATTTGATTACGATATAAAAAATTGACTTTGACTTTTACCCAACTCCCGATTCTGTACCACCATATAGCTAATGCTTTTAATAAGTAAAAGTATGCAACTAATTGACGGTCGTCAATGAGTTGCATAAATAACAACAGAAATTAATTAATTGAGATTGATCAATCTAAATCGAAACGTTTTCTTAGTTCGGAGTCGTTTTCCAGTTCGTCGGCATTTGCTTTGAAAAAATTCACATATTTCTCAATTTTGTATTCATGACGAAATAAATTAAGAAACTCAAAGTCACCATAAGGTGAGACAAAAACACTATTCTGTAACCTAATATAACCATTTCGCTTCAATATTGCTCTTAAAATATTTCTAGCCTTTCTATTGTCTTCTGGGATGTCGAAAATTACGATTCTCCATTTTCCATCCCATTTGCCTTTTACAACCTCCTTGGTTTGAAGAGTAACAATTCTCGCCTTTTTCAACCCTTTTGGAGTAATCAAAAAACCATCTTCGTTCTTTTCAATGAGTTGCTGTTCTTCCAATGAGCGTAAAACAGAGCGAAATTGATATTCCCCCATGCCCAATTTTCTAGAGAAGTCGTGAATCCCGCTTTTTCCGCGAAGAGAGGTGAGGCCAGTTAAATCATCGACAATTTCTGCCGTGAGAGCTATCAAAGCAAAAGTCCTCATACTAACGCGCTCAATCTTATCGAAAATGTGGCTTTTCATTTCTCTAATATTATGCAACTACTTGACGGTCGTCAAGTAGTTGCATAATGTCTTGTGAGGTTGATTTTTAGTGAGATTGATTTTCGGCTAGTAAGATTAAATTTCAGTTAGATTAATGTGCAAGTAATTAAAGACAGATATGTAAAAAATAAAATGAAAATAATAAAAATGTTGCATTAAATTCTTGAACTCATCTGGTTTTAGTTGAAAACCAACATATTTTTAGGTTAAATAGTGGGAAGAGAGGTATTTAAAATATGCATAATGTAGAAATAGAGTTGAAATACAAAGTGGATGATCTCGAAAAGATAGAGAATGAGATTAAGAAGCTCGGAGCGAAATTTGAAAAAGAGTTTGATGGAAGAGACTCTTATTTTCTTGTACCTGACAATAATGATGGGAGAAAATATCTTAGGGTTAGGGAGAAAGAAGGTAGATATGAGCTTTGCTTTCATTATGTTCCGACAAATACAAAGTCACTCGAATGGGAGACGAGTGTTGATGATGGTGAAATGACAAAAGAAATTTTACGACAAATCGGTCACAAAGATGATGTGATCGTTGAGAAGAAAAGAAAAGTGTATAAATTCAAAAATTCCGAAATTGTCTTAGATATAGTCAAAGGCCTCGGGTCATTTGTTGAAATTGAGTCTCCAAGTGAAAATGAATTATATGAGATTGAGCGAGAGCTTGGGTTTAATGAAAAAATGCGAATTGATGACCTGGGATATCCAGATATGATCCGCGGATATTTGATAGGCGCAAAATGAAAGAAAAAATTATTTGCAGTGCTTGCTTACTCGGCGAGAACTGTCGATATAATGGTCGAGCTAAAAAATCGGATAAGGTTCTCGCGCTTGCTCGAGATTTTGAACTGCTTGGTGTTTGCCCGGAAGTTTTAGGCGGTTTGCCGACTCCGCGCAATCCGGTGGAAATACGAGATGGGAGAGCAATAGATAATGAAGGCAACGATTTAACCAAAGAATTTAATGATGGGGCACAGGAAGTTTTGAAAATTGCCAAACAGTACAATATAAAGAAGGCGATATTAAAGCAGCGCAGTCCATCGTGCGGATCAGGGCAATTAACAATGCTTGATCTTTCAGTAATTGAAGGAGACGGCGTGACGACCAAAGTTCTGAGAACAAATGGCATAGAGGTAATTAGCGAGGAAGAATTATGAGTACAATTATTACCGCCTACAATAAGCCCGACCTCGACGGTGTAGCGAGTGCATATGCGTACGCTGAATTTTTAGAGCGCCAAGCCCGAGAATCAACCGTGGCGTTCTCGGGCAAATTGCAAAGCGAAGCATTTTTTATTTCAGATTTTTTGAAAATCCAATTTGCTAATATCGATGAAGCATTAGCCGAAGACGATGAGGTTATTTTAGTTGATGCTTCCGAAGCTGATATGCTATCGGACAAAATTAGTTTAGACAAAGTCGTAGAGCTTATTGATCATCGCCAAGTTAACTCTGCGAACTTATTTAAAAATGCCAAAATACAAATAGAGCTGGTTGGCTCTTGTGCTACTTTAATCACCGAAAAATTTATTGAAAAAAACCTAAACCCATCCAAAGAATCAGCCATTCTTCTATATTGTGCGATTGTTTCAAACACGATTAATTTCAAAGCCTCGGTTACGACCGACCGCGATCACGCTGCCGCAAATTATTTGCTTGGGCTTAATGTTATTCCGGCAGGTATTGCGTATAAGATGTTTAAATATAAATCAAATATCGATGATCCTATCGCGCTAATCTTTCCAGACAATTTAAAAAGTGATGTGCAGGGAGGAAAGAGAGTCAGTATTTTTCAGATTGAGATAATCGGCGTTGATGAATTCATAAAAAATAACTTTGAGGCGATCGTTGAATTTTTATTGAAGACCAATTCTGACAATTCATTTGACCATACTTTTCTAACCTGCATCGATATCGAAAAAGGTGAAAATACATTCATCTGCCCGAATGCGCAAACCCAAAAAATGCTAAGCGACATTTTTTCTGTAAAATTCGAAAATAATATTGCCAAATATAACAAGATTATTATGCGCAAAGAGATTAAGCCATTAATTAAACAATATCTTGAAGTTCAAGAGAACGAAGGAAGATGAGATGAAATTAATTTTAACTCGACATGGAGAGACTGAAGCCAATACTGAGCATATCATCCAATCGCATTTGCCTGGAAAGTTGTCTGCTGAGGGTGAGACGCAAGCGGAAAAATTAGCTCAAAGACTCAAGGATGAAAAAATTGACATTATTTTTTCTAGTGATTTGAAGCGTGCTGCTGATACAGCCAAAATAGTCGCCAAATATCATCCCGAGGCAGAGCTTGTCTTTACCGAAGAATTGAGAGAAGGCAATGCTGGAGATTTCACTGGTAAAAGATCGGATGAAGTAGATTGGAGCAAGAGGCCAGCCAATGCCGAAACGCTTGAACAGATACGCGATCGGGTTACTAAACTTTTGAAAAAGGTCTATGAGTCGCATTCCCATCAAAACGTTCTGTTCGTGGGTCATAATGGAGTAAATAAGTCGATTATTGGCTATATAATGAATAAGCCAGTCAATGATATGGTCAGGGCCGATAATCAGAAGAACACGGCGGTAAATATTTTCGAGGTCAAAGAAAACGGAAATCACAAGGTTTGTTTAATTAATTGTGCAAAGCACTTGGACTAAGAAATGAAATTTATTGTTAATTCACAAATTTTTGAAAAATACCCCGGTACTATTATTGGGGTTATCGTAGCGAGAGGCATCGATAATGTAGGCGGAGACAATTCGATCAGTGATTTGCTGAGATCTGAGGAGAGAAGGATAAAAGCAGAATTTGATCCGGAAACGCTATCTCAGGACCCACGAATTAATTGTTGGCGTAAAGTTTATTCTTCATTTGGCGTCAAGCCCAAAGAGGCGAAGTCGTCAGTCGAAAATCTTTATAAAATGGTGGCGCGCGGGATTGAGATTAGAAAAATCAACAAATTGGTGGATATCTATAATTATATTTGTCTCAACCATATGATGCCGGTTGGAGGGGAAGACATCGATAATATCTTTGGTAATTTGCTTTTAACTTTTGCAACCAACAATGAAAAGCCGGTGCAGCTTCTGGGCGATCATGAGCCGGAAGTGCCAGCGGAAGGTGAGGTTTTTTACAAAGATGACGATTCCGCAGTGTGTCGCAGGTGGAATTGGCGCGAAGCTGACCGAACTAAGCTGACAGAAGAAACTAAAAATGCAGTTCTGGTAATTGAAGGAATTTCCCCACTCTCTAGAGTCGAAGTTGAGGCTGCGGTTGCCGAGCTGAGAGACTTAGTGCAAAAATATTGCGGTGGGACAGTTGAAAACTTTATTATTGACCAAAATAATCCTGAAATTGAGTTATGAACAAATACCAAAAACAACTCGATAGGTGGTTTAAGAAAAATGATTGGCCGTACTGGACGCCGCACGAAATTATGGTTCGTTTGATGGAAGAAACCGGAGAGTTGGCTCGGCTGGTCAATCATATCTGGGGACCAAAAAAGAAGAAGCCAACCGAAGCCAAGCAAAATTTGCAAGACGAGGTCGGCGATATTTTATATACGTTAATTTGTTTTGCAAATTCTAACAATATTGATCTCGATAAAGCGATTGAGGGAAGTTTGAAAAAAGTAATCAAGAGGGACAAGGACAGGTTTTAAAGAGGAGGTCCAATGGTATTTAGTGAAGTCAGTGAAAGGGAAGGGCCATATAGCGAGATATGGAAGAGCGAGGCAACTTTTCACAATGGCTTGGTAGACGATTCGATGAATCAGTGGAATGTTAAGAGCAACCAACTGAAAACTGTGTCAATGATGCGAGACCCTAGTGAGTTAATAGATAGTCTGCTAACACCACTCTCTTCCTACGAAGACAATATTATTGAAAAATCGGGGGGCGATTCTGGCGTTATTGAGTGGGTTAGAGATCAGGCCGGAGAACAAGGTCTGGATGCAGAGGCCAAATATAATGCACTGGTCCAAAGTTTCAACGAAACGATCAAAGCTAATCCAGACGATCCGGAGGAGCGCCAAGCACTTCTGTTTAGTCTAGCTGTCATTATTAAAGAAGCATTTGCATTATTTCCAGAATCTCATCTGGTTTTTAGCAAAGAAGACTAAGGAATTTTCTCCGCCGCTGACTAATCTAAGTTTGCTCGAAGCAAAAAATCATGTACTCTTATTGCGATGAAAGTTACCCTCCTTAAATGTAAAATTGATAACCTCTCCATGGGCAAAGTGCTTGAAAAAATTAATATTCACGTCAAGACTCATCGGCCCATATCGATCACTACTGTCAATGTAGATACTGTCGTCAAAGCTAACCGTGATAAGCAGTTGTTAAGTTTGATAAATCGGTCCTCGATAGTTACGGCCGATGGGATGCCGCTAGTATTTTTTTCAAAGTTGCTCGGCAAAAACCCACTCAAGAGAGTTCCTGGGGTTGATCTATTTTTTAACTTACTGCCAATTGCCAATCTCAATAACTGGAAAGTATTTTTTCTTGGAGCCAAATCGGATGTGCTGAAGGAAACAGTGGCTAAAACCCGAGAGGAATATCCAGGAATTAAAATTGTTGGATGGCGCAGTGGTTTCTGGGAGGAAAGTGACGAAAATAGTGTCATCGATGAGGTTAAGCGCTCAAGGCCTGACATTTTATTTGTAGCACTTGGAGTCCCGAAACAAGAAAAATTTATTATTGACAATCTTGAAAAACTTAAGGTTTCGGTTGCAGTTGGCTTAGGGGGAACTTTTAACGTTTATATAGGTCGAGCCAAGAGGGCGCCAGCCTTTATCCAAAATTATGGGATGGAGTGGTTTTATAGATTTTGCCAAGAGCCTAAAAGGCTTTTTAAAAGATATTTTGTAGATGACATGTATATTTTTGTCATTTTTTGGAAAGACATATTAACACGATTTTTTTCAACAGGTCCAACACGTAGCCGAAATATTAAAAAAAATATTTTTACCGTATTGTTGTTTAAGGGATTAGCAATAATTTTGAGTTTGGCTTTAGTTCCTTTAACTATTCATTTAATTGGGCTAGAGCGTTATGGTACTTTCTTAGTGATTAGCGCGTTTCTCGGTTGGATAACTTTTTTCGATTTCGGTCTGGCAAATGGTTTTCGTAACGAATTTGCTCAAGCTATTGCGAGCAAAAAGCACGCTTTGGCCAGGTCTTATGTAAGTACGGCCTATTTCGCAATTAGCTCGATTGTTATATTTTTGACAGTCCTGTTTCTCATCTTGAGTCATTGGATAGATTGGGTTTCAATCTTGAATGTTTCGACTGGCGATAGTGATGTTCGAACAGTGATTGTGATCATTTTTGTGACGATGTGTCTGCAGCTCATTCTGAACGTAATTGGGATAATATTTACCGCCGATCAGAAACCAGCATATAACAGCGTTATTGCTTTGTTCAGTACGGTTCTGATGCTACTCTCTGTCTTGGTCCTAAGTATCATTCATTCTTCAAATTTTCTTTACTATTCAACAGTAATGATTATCGCTCCTGTAATTGTACTAATTGGTGCAACAATTTGGTCATTTAAAACAAAATACAAAAAATATGCGCCCTCAATTTCTTATATTAACCTTAAGTTAGTCAAAAACATTCTCGGACTTGGCATACAGTTTTTTATTATTCAACTTTGCTTAATGGTAATACTTCAAACCGATAATTTAATAATTTCGAAATTATTTGGTCCGGCTGAAGTTGTACCGTACAATGTTGCTTATAAGTATTTCGGACTAATTACGACTATTTTTATGGTCTTTGCCATGCCATTTTGGTCTGCCGCTACCGAAGCGTTCGTAAAACAAGACGTTAAATGGATACGTGGTGCAGTGACTAGTCTAAGGAAGGCCTGGATCGGGTTTGTGGTTTTAGGACTGTTGATGTTGGTGGCTTCTCCGTGGATTTATTCTTTGTGGTTTGGATCAAGTATTAGAATTTCCTTCGGACTTTCATCTGGAATATTGATTTATGTTGCTTTAGTTAATCTCGGCTATGTTTTTACACCATTTATTAATGGAAGCGGCAAAATTAAGCTACAGTTAGTTTGTTCAATTATTGGGATGGTTCTCAATATACCGCTGGCCATACTACTCTCTCACTATTTTAGCCTTGGTATTTATGGAATTATCATTTCAAACTGCATCTGCATGTTTTATGGCTATGCTATCGCTCCCTACCAATTGCGGCTGATGCTGGCGCGACTTGAGTGACCCGTTTTGAATTTAAGGTTATAATATGGTAGATGCAGAATGATTTTAAAACGGACAACCGAATAAACGTTTTTGGGAATATTTTTCCTCTGGCTATTTATGTCGCAATATTAGTATTTGAAACCGTCGCACTGGCTTACTTTAGTCTAAACGTTGCCGTAAGAGGTATTAGTTCCGATGTTGTCTCCTCGTTCAGGTTTGCAAGCCTAGGGGTTTTTCAGATTATAACTTTAATTATTCTATTGTTATCAATAGAACTGTATTTTGTAAAAATTAAAAATGAAAATAAGGAAAATAAATTCCTTATCAATTTAATTATCCTATATGCCTTATATCAACTTTTTGTTATTGCACCCTTCAGTTATCTGGATGGCTCGCATAAATTCACTTATATACTTTATTCTTTCTTGATCAGGATGCCTGTAGTTTTAGTGCCATATTTTCTTTGGCGAGTGATTCCTTCGTTTAAAAAGATTGAAACTCCGTGGCTATTTTTAAGTGCTACTTCGATTTTGCTTCTTCTTGCTGCATATCTAAACTACAAGACTGGTAATATATTGATAACGAACACTGGCCAACCGCGATATATCTATACTTGTGCCGCCATAATTTTTGGCGCGACTTTTCTAGTTAATTTTTTTAAAGAAAAGAGGACACTCGCTAACTTGGTTTTTATGGTCACTGGACTAATAGGCATGGTAACGGTAAATTTCCGCTCAGCATATATTTATTTAGCACTGGTTTTTGGGATAGGGATACTGATCAATTATCGCAATCGAATCAAAATCAAAACTGTAACAACGTTGGCGATAATCATCCTAGCTTTAACTTTTATCGTATTTCAGGACAAACTACTTTGGGTAAGTTTCACCGAAAGGGTTAAATCGATCAGTGTTGAAGATGCAAACTTTCAGGGACGAATTAGTGACTGGAGGTTGGCTTATGAATATTTTGCAGAGAATCCGATTAATGGCTCAATGTTTAAAAATGAGTATTATACATCCATTTATCAAGATCATTATATCCCCCATAGCTTTGTTTTCGAGATTCTACCAACACAGGGCATGGTGGGCATGGCTTTTTATCTTGTCTTGATTATAAAGCTTCTCCTAATTTCATTTAGGAATTCAAAAATAGACACTGTATCTTTTGCTATGTTTCTAGTCTTGCTTTTCTATGTTCTTTTTTCAAGCTTCAATGTTACGCTGACTAATCCACTTGATGTGTTAGTGATGATTCTGACTTCGGCAGTGATTTTATTTCAAAATAACAAACTGACTCATCAGAATTAGGAATTAGCTAAGCTCGCTAGTTTTTGGTATTACTTGATTATGCCAAAAAAATCTAGAATATTAATTTTAGGACATACTTTCAATCAGGTTAGTGGTAGTGGAATTACCCTCTCTCAACTATTTTCCAAATTTAATACATCCGAACTTGCAGTAATTTCGGACGATGCGTATGTGAGTGATCTCAAAATTACTACGAATGTTTTTCAGCTTGGCGAAAAAGAAACCGGCAAAGTCTTTCCGTTCAATCTTTTTTATGTGCCCATGGTTTCGGGCGAAGTTGTTTCTTCTGCGACGTCACCCCCGAGAGTCGATCGGCCATTTCGTAAAATAATGAAGCTAATATATCATAAGTTGATCAATGCTGCAGGGCTAAATTTTATCGAGAGACGATGTGAAATATCACCCGGATTAGATAAGTGGATTCGCGATTACAAGCCGGATGTTTTATATACACAGTTATCGTCTCTTGGCTTGATTAGAATGGCGCAAAAAATAAAATCGAAATATCAATTACCGTTAGTTATTCACATTATGGATGACTGGCCGATGACTATCAATAAGCCCAACCTACTTTACTTTTATTGGCGATATAAGATTGATTATGAAGTAAAAAGGATTTTCAGTCAGGCTTCGTTATTGTTAGGCATATCGGAAGCGATGTGTGAGACGTACCGAAAGAGATATCATCGTCGCTGCACTGCTTTTCATAATCCAATAGATTTGAAAAAGTGGCTTCCGTATACAAAAAAGACTTGGCGGATTCCGTCTGATCGTTCAACTAATATTATTTATTTTGGCGTTATACATGGCTTGGTAAATGAGGCTGCTCTTATTAGATTTGTCAAGACTATTCATCACATTAACCGCCACGGAATTAAAGTAAAGTTTGATATTTATACTTTTCAGTACCAAAGCTCTGCAGCCAGAAAACTTAGTCGTTATCATGGGGTAAAAGTTTATCGCAATATTTCCCATCGCTTGATTCCGAAAACAGTTTCTAAATATGATATCTGCCTGATACCATTTAACTCCAATCGCTATACTAACAAATTTGCCAAATTATCAATGCCAACCAAAGCCTCAGAGTGCATGATTTCTGGTGTGCCGATAATTATTTTTACTGATCCAAGTGCGGCCTTATTTCAGGATGCTCATAAAAAACGGTGGGGGTTTACGGTGTCGGCAAAGAAAGACATTGAGCTGGAGAAGATGATTATTCAGTTGATCAAAGATGAAGGAATGAGAAAACGTCTGGCTAAAAAAGCTATATCGATAGCAAAGTCAAAATTTCAAATTGATCCAGTAGCAAGTAAATTTAAAGAACTTTTAATTAAATGCGGCGTGCGGTAGTTTGGGGTTGCATAAACAGGGTAATCCGTTAATAATGAAACCATGAAAAAGAAGCAAAAGATTCTAATTGTTGGCTTTGGTCGTGTTGGAAGAAGTGCTAGAGATATGTTTGCTAGAAAATTCCAAACTTTTGTTTATGATCCTTACATTGATAGAGAAAAATATCCCAATATTGATTTTGTTGATAATTTAAGTGGATCATTTACGTTAGCGGTTATTTGCCTACCCACTCCAATGGACCTAGGCAGGTATGTTGCACTACATTATAAAAGCGGTTATATATTTAAAATTTACGGATGTAATACTGCTCTTGTTGAAAAAGCGGTTTCAGAAATAAATGCAGATTATTTTTTAATTAAATCAACACTTGCGCCAGGCACGACTGAAAAATTGATACAAAAAACTGGCAAAAAGATTTGTCAAAGTCCTGAATATATGGGCGAAAGTACATATCACTCTACTTATGACTTTCATAAGGAAATGATTTTATCGCCATGGATAGTTTTAGGAGGAGATTCGGAGGCGGCTGAACGTATCTTTGATTTAATGCAAACGATTGTTGGGCCACAGAAACATTTTTATTTTGTTGGCTCAGCTAAAAATGCTGAATTGATTAAAACTATGGAAAATGACTATTTTGCCGATAAAATTATTTTTGCAAATGAAGCTAGGACGATTTCGGAAAAATCGGGGGGACAATGGTTTCAAATTCGTGAGGGCTGGGGATTAGATCCAAGAGTAAACTTGATGCATACAGGCGTTTTTTTTGAAGAGCGCGGCTATGGCGGAAAGTGTTTACCTAAAGACACAATGGCACGAGTATATTCGATAATTGCCGATTATAATTACTATCCCTACGCTTCGGTGGCTAGATTACTAAGTAACACCATTTTACGTCCAGAAGAAATGAATAATGCTCCCATTAAATCGCTAAATGATATCAAAGAGCTCGAAGAAATTACTGTTGTTCGTGGAAAAAAAGAAAAGATTATTAATCCCACAATCGTCTAGTTTGGCATAATAAAATAATTAATAAATTTGAAATATAAAGAAATGAAGGTTGGTCTCGTATCGCCCGATCCTTCTCTGTATGGAGGAATTGCTAATTGGACTCGGCTGATGAAACGCTATGTTAGCGTTTCGCGTCTCGGCATATCATTGACGATTATTACGGTTATGGCGGGTGAAAAAGGAACGTGGAAACGTCTACTGCCGCTTAGAATTTTGCGAGGAAGCTGGGAAGTTTTGGTTAAATATATCGAGCTGAAAAGATTTATCAAGAAAGAAAATCCCGATGTAGTTCATTTTACCGCTGGCGGCGGATTTTCAATTTTGAGGGATGTGATTTTATTGAAGCTTTCGCGTCAAGCTGGTATTCCGACAGTCTATCAGCTTCGGTTTGGGAAAATTAAAGATATTGCGAGGCTGAATACTCGGGAATGGAGGACGCTATTAAGGGCATTTCGCTATAGCACATTAGTAATGACGGTTGATAGTCAAACTTGCAAAGAGCTTAAGAAGTGTCTGCCGAGACTTAGCGTTGTTTATATTCCAAACCCTTTCGATCCATCCATATTGCCTGAGCTAAAACCGACCCATAGCAAGACAGTAGTTTTTCTTGGATTAGTCGAGCAGGCCAAGGGGATCGAAGATCTTTTAGTGGGGTGGAAGAAGATTCATCATCAACATCCCGATTGGCACCTTAACTTGATTGGTCCGGGCAATAAGACGTATCTGAAATATCTTACTGATAACTTTTCTCTCAGTGGCGTTAGTTTTTTAGGGCGTAAAGATCATGGTCAAACTTTGGATCTTTTAAACAATGCCGAGATTTTTATCTCGCCGAGTTACACAGAAGGTTTCCCAAATAGTGTTCTAGAAGCTATGGCATTGTCAAAACCAATTATTGCATCATCGGTCGGGGCTCTGCCGGATATGCTTTCGGGGAATTGCGGTATTTTGATTAGTCCCAAGAGTCCTAGAGCAATAGAGCGAGCGGTGGTTGAGCTGATTGACAATCCGTCAAAGAGGGGTCTTTTAGCAAAAAACGCGAAGAAGAAAGCTGACCAGAAATTTTGTATCGATAAAATTTTTATTCAGTATTGTCTGGCTTGGAGTAAATTGTCCAAGAAGAGGTATAAGTGAATCTTTTACTGCTTACTTATGATAAATATCCTCACGGTAGTGCTGGTGCTGTCAGACATCATGTTCTCGCCAAACTGTTGTCTGTGGCTGGACACAAAGTCTTTGTAGTAGGCATGAGCGAAGGCGTCGATTTTAAGAAAAGAAATTTTAATGGTATAAGCTACACTTCGTTTCGCAACCCAGGTAAGGGCTTTGTCTCTAAAATTAATAACTACTTTGGTTTTCAATTTCGTACAGCAAGCTTATTGAACAAATCTCATCCAAAATTCGATGCGATTCTTTTGCCAGAAGTACCTTTATCAACAATAATTTTTCTTAAACGTTATGCTAGAAGGAGAAAAATTATGCTTTTGCATGACTCTGTTGAGTGGTACTCCCCGGATTATCTTAAATTTGGAAAATTTTCTCGTCACTACTTATCAAAGGATTTGTTGAACAGAGTATTAGTTGATAAACAATTTAAAATCATTGCGGTGAGCAAGTATTTGCAGCGACATTTCACAGAAAAAAAATGCCAAACGATCAGAATTCCGGTAATTATGGACGTGAAGGGTATGACATTTAAAAAGAGACTGGACCCAAAAAAAATAATCATGGTATATGCGGGCGTATCAGCTAAGAGAGATGGACTTGCCTATATGCTGGAAGCACTCTTGATGTTGTCGAATGCTGAAATTGCTAGGGTTCAGCTCAGGGTGATTGGCCTCACTGAAAATAAATTAGTAAAAGAGAGGGTGATAAGTCGGGCGTCAATAAAAAAACTGGGAAATTCGCTCATTCTCAGTGATTTTACCTCTCGGAAAACAGTCTTCAGAAGCCTTGAAGAGGCGGATTTTACAGTACTGTTACGACCAAAAACTGCCAGGTTTGCTGTAGCGGGTTTTTCGTCAAAGGTAGTTGAAGGTTTTGCAACTGCAACTGCGACGATGTGCAACTTAACTTGTGATTTAGGGGACTTCGTCAAGGACGGAAAAAATGGAATTGTTGTAGATGATTGCTCATCAACATCGTTCCTGAAAGCCATTAGAAGTGCTCTCAAGCTTACGATGCGGCAGAGAAAGATGCTCTCTAAGTCGGCTAGAATAACAGCCGAAAGGTATTTTGAGTACCGCCTTTATGCAGACAAAATAAATGTTTTTTTAAAGTCTAATATTAAATAGATCTACAATTTGGCTTTCGAAATGATGATACCCAGTATAACGGCCCCGACTCTATTCAGGTAGTTTTTTGTTTCTTTAATAGCATTTAATTCAGTTACTCCATGTTCGGTTATGACGATTGTAGCATCTGAATTTTTGGCAATTACCGCTGTGTCTGAGGCGGCGTGGATCGACGGACTATCAATTATTATAAAATCGGCACCAAATTTATCTAGGAGGTAGTTTTTTAGGTCAGGAAAACTTTTATGGCTAAAAAGTGTTGATAAATGAAGATCCGAATTTACTCCGCTTGGAATCACAAAAAAATCTTTTACAGAAGTTTTATGAATAATTTCTTCAGCACTAGCTTTATCGATAAAATGGTCGGACAGCCCCTTTTTGTTATCTAAGGAGAAGAGGTTTGTTATCCCCGATGTCCGAAGATCGGCGTCTATTATAATCACTTTTTTGCCAGCCTCGTTGAGGACTAACGCGAGGGCTGTCGCAAACATAGTCTTGCCTTCTTTGCCGCGCGGCGAGGTAATAGCTAGCGTATGGTAGTCATTATTATTTTCGCTGAAGATAATATTTGTTCTGATCTCTCTTAGCGCTTCCGCTAGTTTGGAATTCCTATCTTCTAGAATTCTACCGATTTTTTTTTCGATTTTTACAGTTGCGTAAAAATTGCCGAGGAACCGCAGATCGAATCTTTCTGTGTCGCCATTATTTTTGATAGTGTTATCCGATAGATCGAGTAAGTATACTAAGCCGTAACCTATCGCAATTGCCAATAAAACTACCTCTCCAAGCAATTTAATTTTATTCGAAGAGTCAGCCTTTGGTTCCCCTGGTTGCTCTGCAACGGAAACCCGGATTTGGTTTTTTGCATCAGTATTGAGTTGTATTTTCTTTAAAAGGTCGTCAATCGTAGTTGGGATAGCCTGGGCAATCATTGTGACATTTTCCGATTTTTCATTGGTCACCGATATTTCAATAATTTGCGTCCCGGCCACATTTTCAGCCTTAAAACTTGTTCGGACTACTGCGGGATCAATGCCTGTGGCTTGTGCGATACCGCTAATAATGTCATCCCCCGATGTTAGAATCGTTACTGTCTTTACCGCTCGGTCCGTATATGGTGCATCATAAATGTTGGCCAAGGCTGAATTTGAAGATTGCGTGACAAAAATCTTTGTTTTAGCTGAATACTCCGAAGGAACCGTGATATTTAAAACAATCAAAACTGCTACTGCTAGAACGATATAGCCTATAAAAAACCACAAAAACGCTCGCACAGTTCGACTGACTTTGTCCAATTTCCTCCTTCGTATGTATTCATTCTATAGTTTTTCGTCAATTGTGTAAATTCTCAGCAATAGTTGCGTGTTGACCAGACTGCCTGATGACTTGAAGATTTTTATTCGCCAAATTTGCCGACACTTCATAAGTAAATGAAACAGTTTCTTGCTCGGAAGGCTTTAGGATTATCATCGAAGACATATAGACTAACCCGGTGTCGTCATCGAATTTAATTTCTGACGCGAGTTGCCCGCCATGTTGCTCTAGCTGGCTCGATCCCATTGGAACGAACACTCTTACGAAATCTCGATATGTAAAAAATGGTTGATCATTGGTTTTGGGATTTGCATTGTTTTTATAGTTTAAATCAACTCGATATTGTCGATCTGCAATTTTTGTGATCGTGATAGTTTTATCGACCTGGAAATCTAACTTAGATCCAAAGTTTGCGTCAACAACAGACACGAAGTTGTCAGTTGGGTCTAATCTACCTGCCCATCCGATTTTTTCGATTGCGCTTTGAGATTGCGATTTTGTAAAATACAATAAGAAATCTTTATTGCTGAGCGCCTGTAGAGTGGGATCTAACATTTCATAAAGTTTTCCACTTGCCGCTATCTGATTGATAATTGACTTACCAATATCCGCAATTACATAATTCTTTTCTGTGGGAGAAATTGCGTTTGGTTGATCCTTGGTTGCTTCGACGACGGCGGGGGTTGCTGGCTCATAAATCATTTTCTGAATGAAATTATTTTCATCTAGCAAAAAGTCATGATCGGCAAGTTTAATAGGGCCTGAGACTTTAATTAGTGAGAGCAAATAATCTACATTGGGGCCAATTACCCCGTCGAATTGAATGGCCGGGTCTATTTGTTTGTAGAAAAACAATCCTTGCTCAACTGATTTCTTGAAATCTGGCGACCAGTTAGCATTCCAGAATCTCCATTCGTCTCCTATTATGCTTTCCGTCCCTTCTGGAGGTGAAAATTTACCCCGATTTGGTTTGTCGAGGTAATAAGTGTCGTTAGTTTGAAAAGAAACTATCTGGCAATCTTTAATTTTCATAATTCCATAGGCCCCCCAAATCCCGCCGCTTGGTCTTAATTCGGTATTATTTTGAAGTACTAGTAGAAAATTTTTTTCAGCATTAATTCCCAATAAATCTCTCAAAATTTCCGGATTTTCGCCAGCAAAATCTAATAATTTTAATTTCTGATTATAGCCATTGAATAATTTTAGGAGTGGTCGAATCAGGAGGGTTTCTTGTCTTATTGTTTTTATCGTGTTTAGTGTATTACCTATTGTGCTACATTTAATCTGAGATTTTATTTTTTTGAGATTTACAAAAGCGAGTGTCGAACTGATTGTAGCGGTAAGAATATAAACGCCAAGCATAACTGCCAAAATGATAGTAAACTTTTTAACCATGCAATTATTATATCTGAATGTGGGCGAATTATGGTAATCTACAATAATCTTTTGTTCGGCTCTGGCAGTGTCTTATTATATGCAAATCTGCATGATTTGCTATATTGGTGGTGTGAAGAATTTTATACATCGCCTCTTTCCGGCTTTATATAATTTTGCTGCAAAGAAAAAGACTTTTTTGCGCAGCATTTTTATTCAAAATATTATGGGCAAGATTGGCTTGAATGTATCGAGAAGCAATGACTACCACTCTCCATTGCCATCCAGAGATCATTTGCAAAAAAATATTACAAGATGGAATAAGCCAAGTAGGTTAGTGGGCGTTGATTACGATCTAGGTCGAATGAAGAGAGATCTCAAGGGTCTAGTCGCGAAATATAAGAAAGAATTAGATGAACTTCCAACTTACGAGGAGATACTCTCTATGCACCTTGGTCCAGGAATTCCATCGATTGATGGTCAGCTTCTCTACATGATGATTCGCGAGCTGAGGCCTAAGAAGTATTATGAGATTGGAACGGGAAGCTCAACGTATTATGCTTATCTCGCTGGAGAGCGTAACAAGGGGGATGGCCAACCTTTGGAGATTGTCGGCATAGATCCGTCGCCATACGAGGTGCTGCTTAAAATGTCTTCAATTAAGATTATTAATAAACAGGTACAGGATGTTGACATTAGATTATTTGAAAAACTTGGGCCAAGGGATGTGCTTTTTATTGATTCAACGCATGTTTTGAAAATCGATGGCGATGTCAGCTTTCTTTATTTGGAGGTAATACCTCGCTTGAAACAAGGGGTGGTTATCCACGCGCATGATATTCCCTTCCCGTTTAATGTCCCATATCCAGCCAAATTACATATTATGTCAAAATCATGGCCGGTGTTTTGGAATGAAGCGATGATTCTACAGTCGTTTCTGGCTTTTAATAATGATTATCAGATTAAAATGTCGATGCCGATAATTCGGCACTTCGACGAAAAGTTCTTAAAGAAAAATTTTCCTAATTATAAGTCGGTTGACCAAGATCCCGATACTTTCAGCTCGTTGTGGTTTGAGAAGAACTCTGAGTAATTTGTAAATCTCTCTTGAGGCTATATAATGAGACTAATGCGAAAAGCAAATATATTATTATCTGTACTCGTGTTTCTGTCCTTGATTTTTATTGGTTATGGCTCAAGAGCCTCAGCTGATGTTTATGGATACGAACTTCGAATTATTGCAAACAATGGTTTGCAAAATGGCGACAAGGTTCCTGTCGAAGATGTTAAGCAGGGGCAGCTTTCATTTAAATTAGAAGTTATTGATCCGGCCAAACCAAACGTACCAGTTAAAGCCGATGAATGGCAAGTAGCGGTTTATTCTGCAGACGGAGTGCATCTGGCAGATTTTGTTGTACGCGGCAAGGAAGCTACGGATTATGCTTATCAGGCGACTATCAATGCTCTTGGTGATATTGCCGAGCAATACAACGGTAAGGCAATTATATTAAAGGCGAAGGCAAAAGTAGGCGAGCAATATACTAACGAAGTTAGTTTTCGGGTGGTTCTTGGCGCTGAGTCGGTCGGGGTTGCGCCAACCAAACAAGGTTTTCCCTGGCTGTGGGCGTTTGTTTGGTTCGTTCTATTTTTACTACTTATCTTTTTGATATTTTTCTTATTCAAAAAAAAGAAATACGAACTTAAAGTGACTCCTGCGAACGATCTTGTGGATGGTGGTCAAATTTTCATACAAGATGTTTTAAGTGGTCGGTTATCGTTCAAGCTTGAAGTGACTGATCCGGACGAGTCGTCGAAAATTGTCAAAGTTGACGAGTGGCAAGTCGCCGCCTTTACCGTAGAAGGGATACACCTGGCGGATTTTGTGGTTAGCGGAGATGCAATTGAAGATAATATTCATCAGGTTATGATTAATCTGTCTCCTGCAGTCTCTGGGCAATATAATGGTAAAACCATAGTCATCAAGTTTGTGGCGATAATTGGGACGCGGCATACGAACGAAGTTCAATTCAAGGCCACTTTTAGTGAACTTCAAAATCCCCAATAAGCGGTATAGGATTTATTAAAAAACAAAAACTTTTCCTTAAATATCTTTGCCTCTGGAAAAAGTTTTTTTATTTCAGCTAGTCCTAGCATGTTGATTGATTCGACTATTTGTCGCGATTTTTGTTTGTTTTGTTTGTTGAAAAAACCCAGAGAAAAGTGACTTATCAAGAATATCCGAAGTGATTTTGGCAGAAATTGAAATAATGGAAACATCAAATGAGGCTCTATTGGGAAGTATTTGTTTGGTGTCTGAATGAAATATCTGGTTCCTGATTTTTTCACTTTGTTTGCAAATTCTAATTGTTCACGCGGTTGTAAGTGCTCGATTAAGGAATTGGAAAAAATAATGTCAAATTTTTTTAAATTCACAAATTTATCTAGCTTAGCCGCATCTCCCTTTATAAAAGAAAAATATTTTTTATGGACTTTAAGATCCTGAATATTCAGTAGGGTAATTTCAAGTTTAGATGATTGCGAAATACCCATTTGATCCCAGAAAAATACTTCTCCACCGGCATCAAGGATTTTTATTGGTTTTTTGAGTTGATTTATAAGCTGGATGAAAAACTTAAATCTTTTTCGTCTAACACGATATAACAATGAGCCTGGGCGCTGATTGGTAATCACAGATCGAATGCTTGACATAAGCTTACATTAGCATCAAAGTTTATTGGTTTAAACACCTCGGTATCTGTGGACTTTTTTAGATTTTTAACCTATAATTCTGGAAGTGTGCCCGAGTGGTGAAATTGGCAAACACGCTGGCCTTAGGAGCCAGTGCCGTTAAAAGCTTGTCGGTTCGAGTCCGACCTCGGGCACCAAAATATGGAAGTTATCGTAACTAGAAGTTTTTTTCAATAAAATAAAAAGTTCGAGTCCAAAAACTTGGCATCTCCACTCTGCCAAGCCCCGGCACCATTATTCCAGAATTAATATATAATTATAATATATGGAACCAGAAGCAAAATTTATTCCAGGTGAGCAGACTCTGTGGACGATGAGGCAGAGTTCTTTTGTACTTATACGTGATATGTTGGCGCCTCTGCTGGGATTAGGATTGATAGCGCTTCTTCTAGGTTTGGTTGGTTTTACAAATGTTTGGGTATTTGCGGGTGTAATAGTTTTAATAATCTTAATTGATGCAGCAATTTTTATCAGTTGGCAGATGACAGTATATAGGCTGACTACGAAGAGAATTGAGAGCCGATCTGGGGTTTTTAGTGTCTCGCGTGAGGAGATTTATCTTGAGGATGTGCAGAGCGTTGATACGAAGAAAAATTTCCTAGGAATCATCTTTAATTTTGGCGATGTCATAGTCGAAGCTGCTGGCCACAACACGGTCAGTTTAAATAAAATTTCCAACATGAAGACTGTGGCTGACCAAATAGCCGATCTTTCTCTGCAACATCCTAGGCATCAAAAACCACCAGTAGTCTAGTGGTGAGATCTCTTTTTCTTGTGCTCAACTGCTTTAAGGCGGGCTATATTTCTCTCTAGTAGTGACGTAGCGTCAGCGAGTGAAATCTCGTCGGTCTGAGAATTCATAACAGCTTGAGCGTTTTTCTGAGCTTCTAGCGCTCGTTGTTCGTCAATTGATTCCGCGAACTCAGCAGTTTGGGTAAAGGCCAATACTTTTTGGCCAATAACTTTGACAAATCCAGCGCCGGTCGCCAGAACTTTTTCTTCTTTTGAATTTTTTATCTTTAGGACTCCTGGCGCAATCAAAGAAACCATCGGAATGTGGTCAGCCATAATTCCAACTTCACCGTTTGGAGTTTCTAGTCCGACGTATTCAGTGTCGCCTTCGTACAAAACGGCGTCCGGAGTCGATAATGTAAAGTGAAAGTATTTAGCCATAATTCCTAATTTCTAATTACTAATTTCTAATAAAATGTCTAATATCTAATTTTCAATTTGGTTAATTTTAGACATTAGAAATTAGATATTGGTAATTGCGGGTTGGCTATTTGCCAACCTGCGATATATCCCCCTTCATGTAGAATGCCTGCTCGTTCTTATCATCATGCTTGCCATCGATTATCTCTCTAAATCCTTTGATTGTTTGTTCGAGTGAGACATATTCTCCTGCGCGTCCGGTGAAGACTTCAGCGACGAAGAACGGCTGAGATAAGAACCTTTGAATTTTTCGGGCACGTCCGACAGTCAATTTATCTTCATCTGAAAGCTCTTCCATTCCCAGAATTGCGATTGTGTCTTGCAGATCCTTATACTTTTGTAGGATTCTTTGGACTTCTCGAGCGACAAAGTAGTGTTCCTCACCAACAACTTTCGGGTCTAGAATTCCGGAGGTTGAAGATAGTGGGTCAACTGCTGGGAAAATGGCTAGCTCGGCGAGTGATCGGTCGAGCACGATTGTTGAGTCAAGATGAGCGAAGGTTGTTGCAGGGGCAGGGTCTGTGAGGTCGTCAGCCGGAACGTAAACGGCTTGTACCGATGTAATTGATCCTTTGTTGGTCGAAGTGATTCTCTCCTGCATCTCTCCCATCTCAGTGGCGAGAGTTGGCTGGTATCCTACAGCTGAAGGAATTCGTCCGAGCAATGCTGAAACTTCGGATCCTGCCTGAGTAAATCGGAAAATGTTGTCGATGAATAGCAGAGTGTCTTTGCCTTGATCTCTAAATTGCTCAGCCATTGAAAGTGCAGTTAGGGCGACTCTGGCGCGAGATCCCGGAGGTTCGTTCATTTGGCCGAAAACCATTGCGGTTTTGTCCAATACTTTCGATTCTTTCATTTCGTGATAAAGGTCGTTTCCTTCTCTGGTTCTTTCTCCTACTCCAGCGAAAATTGAGTATCCACCATGTTCTGCGGCGATATTTCTAATCAGTTCAGTAATAACAACGGTTTTTCCAACGCCAGCTCCACCAAATAGTCCAACTTTTCCACCTTTTACAATTGGGGCGATTAAGTCAATAACTTTGATTCCGGTTTCTAGAATCTCTGTTTTAACAGACTGATCTTTGAATTCTGGTGCGCTTTGGTGAATTGATCTAGTTTTTTTGGCTTTGACCTGCGGTTTGCCGTCAATATTTTCGCCAAGGACGTTGCACATTCTGCCGAGTGTTTCTTCGCCGACTGGAACCATAATTGGCCCATTAGTATCTATAACTTCAATTCCGCGAGAGACGCCTTCGGTTGGATTCATCGAAATTGCTCGGATTGTTTTTCTATCGACGTGTTGTTGGACCTCGAAAGTCAATTTTTTACCATCAACCGTAGTCGTAAGTGCGTTATAAATTGCCGGTAGCTTTTCGTCAAACTTAACATCGACGACGACACCGATTATTTGGCTGATTATCCCTGTGTTTTGTTTTTCTGACATCATTCCTCCGAATTCTGTTAGTCTTATTTTTTTATTCCTAATTCCTAATTCCTAATTCCTAATTCCTAATTCCTAATTCCTAATTCCTAATTCATTCTTCTATTCTAATGCATTTGAGCCGGCAGATATTTCTGCCAATTCTTGCGTGATTGCTTGTTGTCTAATTTGATTATAAGTAAATTCAAAATCTTCTTTCAGGTCTTCGGCCGAATCAGAAGCGTTTTTCATAGCTATCATTCGGGAGGCATGTTCAGCCGCTTCACTTTCTAAGATAACCTGATAGGTGAGCGCTCGAACGGTGTGGCGAATGATAGTTTCTAGCACTTCCGGTTTAGACGGTTCAAAAATAAATTCATGTGCCAGAGATTCTTTATCCTCTTCGATAATAGAGAGATCAATTGGTAGAATCTGCAATTGAGTTGCGTTGTGTTTGGCGGCTGATTCAAAGTGTGTGTGGATGGAGATGAATCTGGAATATTTTCCTTCCACGAATCCATTCCAGCCGATTAAGGCAACAGGCGAGATAAAGGAAAACCTGACATTCTGCCCTAATGGAAAATCAGCGACAATATTCCCTCCAATCTTTCGGATGAAGTCCTGTGCTTTTTTACCCATTGTCATGAAGTCGATATTTTCTAGTCCATATTCTTTAACCAGCAGAAGGGCCTTTTTCAGAATGTCCGCATTATAGCTCCCAGCTAGACCTCTGTCTGAGGCGATAACGAGTGCTATAACTTTTCCATCTTTAGCCGTAGCGAGTAAGGGATTATTTTTATTTTCCTCAAGGCGTGCCAGTCTAATAATCGTTCTCCAAGATTCAAAGACATATGTCTTTGATCTAAGTGCTGCTTCTTGAGTTTTGCGCATTTTAATAGAGGCGATCAGTTCCATTGCTTTGGTAACCTGAAGCATCGATTTAATCGATCGAATTCTTCTTTTGATCTCTAAACCTTTGGCCATTTTTTTGCGAATTATGAATTAGGAATTATGAATTAGGGATTTGTTCCCTTATTCCTTCTTCATTCTTCCTTATTCTTATTTTCTTCTTCTTCGACTTTATAAGATTCTACGGCTGAATTAATAACTTTAGTTAATTTTTCAGCGTCTTTTTCATCATAGTCACCGGTTTCTTTGATTTTCTTTAAGACGTCTTTAGCCTGAGCGTTAACTGCTTGAATAATTGAAGTTTCAGCCTCTTTAATCTTTTCGACAGGAACCTCATCTAGCAATCCATTTGTCGCGGCAAATAATACCGCTACTTCATCTTCGACGGCCATTGGCTCTAATTGCGGTTGCTTTAATAGCTCGGTTAATCTGCGTCCTCGTTCGATTTGGGCTCTGGTTTGCTCATCCAGATCAGATCCAAATTGTGCAAAGGCCTCGAGTTCTCTAAATTGGGCGAGATCAAGCTTTAATTTTCCAGCAACTTTTTTCATGGCCTTAAGCTGAGCGTCTCCACCAACACGAGAAACGGACAATCCGACGTTGACAGCTGGTCGAATGCCCTTGTAAAACAGATCTGGTTCTAGATAAATCTGTCCGTCTGTAATTGAGATAACGTTTGTTGGAATATAGGCCGAGATGTCACCCGATTGCGTCTCGATTATCGGCAGTGCGGTTAGAGATCCACCACCAAAATCTTTGTTTAATTTGGCTGCTCTCTCTAGAAGTCTCGAATGAAGATAAAATACGTCGCCTGGATATGCTTCTCGTCCGGGAGGTCTGCGAAGTAAGAGCGAGATTTCTCGATATGCCCAAGCTTGCTTAGTAAGATCATCATAAATTACTAATACGTCTTGCCCTTTGCCCATAAAATATTCACCTATAGCGCAGCCAGAGTAGGGGGCAAGGTAGTTTAATGGGGCTGGATCAGAAGCGGTGGCAGCCACAACGATCGAATACTCCATTGCGCCAGCTTCCTCGAGTGTTGCGACCAGTTTGGCGACTTTTGATTTTTTCTGACCAATTGAAACATAAATGCAGATTGGTCGAGTGCTTTTATCTTCTTGTTTTTGGTTAATAATTGCGTCAACAGCGATGGCGGTCTTTCCGGTTCCTCTGTCTCCAATAATCAGTTCTCTCTGGCCTCGTCCGATTGGAATAACTGAGTCAATTGCTTTAATTCCGGTTTGTAGTGGTTGTTTTACTCTCTCTCTGGTAATAACGCCAGGGGCGACTTTTTCAACTTCCATCATTGCTTCGGCTTTGATTGGTCCTTTTCCGTCGAGTGGGTTGCCGAGGGAGTCAACGACTCGCCCAATCATCCCTTTGCCTGCTGGAACTTTTACGACTTCTCCGGTTGCTTCAACTTGATCGCCTGAGGCAATTTCATCAAAGTTTCCTAAAACTACCGCACCAATTTGACCTTCTTCAAGGCTAAGTGCCATAGCGGAAACAGTTCCGTTTTTGGTTTTAATTTTTAAAAGCTCACCGGCTTTTGCTTGCGAGAGGCCATATATTCTACAAATTCCATCCGCAACCTCTGCAACTTCACCGATTTTTTTTGATTTTACATCAGCGTCGAATTTCAGGATTTCACTTTTTAGCTCATCAATCAGATCACTCATCTTCACCTGCCAATCTTTCTTTTAATTGACTTAATTGTCCTTGCCATGACAAATCAATAACCTCGTCATTAATTTGAATTTTAATTCCCCCAATCAGGGACTTGTCTATCGCTGTTTCAAGATAGAATTTACTGTTATATTTTTTCTCTAATTTTGTTTTTATCAGCTCTAATTGATCGGCGGATAGATCGTCTGTGCTAATTATCTTAGCAACTAGACGATCCTGCCTGGCCTCATAAATCTTGCGTATCTTATCGATTAAAACATCGGTTGAAGAAACTCTTTTAGATTTATTTAACTCAAACCAAAGGGCGTGAGCGAGCTCGGGATAATTTTTATCATTGAGCTTCTCCGCTGAGATTTCGGCAAGTCTATCTAGACTTTTCTTCATTTGATTGCTTCTATCGCTTTATTGATATCTGATTTATCCGTTTTTTCACTTAGAATTTTTTCACTTACTGCGACTACAAGATCAGCAATTTCCTTCTTGGCGTTAGAAATTATTCTTTCCTGCTCGAGCTTGGCCTGCTCTTTAGCGCGGTTCACAATTTCTGAAGCCGAATCTTTGGCTGCAGTAAGTTGCTTATGTGTTTCTTGTTCGATTTGTTTCTTAGCTGAGGCAACAATTTTATTACTTTCTTGTGTTGCTTCACCAAGAATTTTTTTGCTCTGCGTGGTTGCTTCGTCTAGTGCTTTAGCTGCCCGCTCGGCATCTTTGATGCCTTGTTCAACTTTTTCTTTACGATCAGAAAGCATTTTGACAATCGGACCGTAGAGAAATTTTCTCAACACTAAAAGCAGGATGACAAAGTTAACTGCCTGAGCGATCAATAGTTTAGGGTCTATGCCTAAGGCTTCCATCCTAGACGAACTTAATGATCAAGGCGATAACCAGGGCGTAGATAGCGATAGCTTCTGCGAAGGCGATTGCCAAGATTGCTAGAGTTTGTACCTTACCAGCTGCTTCTGGATTTCTTCCGATTGATTCGACACCTTTTGAGCCGATCATACCGATTGCAATTGCTGGAGCGATTGCTCCGATTGCGATTGTTGCTGCAGCAGCGATAGCTTGAACCATCTCTACTGAAATTCCCGTTGTGGTTTCCATAAAAACCTCCACTTAATTATTTAACTATTTATAAACTACAAAACTAATGTGCCTCGGTTATGGCACCCTTTATAAATACCAAAGCAAGCATGGTAAATACAAGTGCCTGGATGAAGCCTACGAAAATCTCCAAGAAGAAGAAGGGGATAGGAGCAATAAAAGGAAGTAAAAATGCTATAACCATTAGCAGTATCTCTCCCGCGAAGATATTTCCAAAAAGTCGAAATGAAAATGAAATAATTTTTGAAAACTCAGACATTAATTCTAAAATCCCGACAAAGAAATCAATTGGTCCTTTGAAGTTGAAAAACTTTTTAGCGTATTTAAATGTTCCAAGTGCCGAAACTCCTAGGACTTGAACTGTAATGATAGTAACGATTGCTAGTGCGAGAGTTGTGTTTAGGTCGGCGTTTCCAGATCTAAATAACGGCACGAGTATTTCGTGTCCTTCTTTTAGCTCATATATGCCAATTGTTCCGACACCTGGCAGGAGGCCCATCCAGTTGTTGACGATGATGAAAATAAATATTGTTGCGAGAAATGGCAGATATTTTTTAGTTGCATCTTCGTCTTCCAAAACATCGTTAACAGTGTTGAACAAAAATTCGACGACCATCTCGAAGAAATTTTGAATTCCCTTGGGGATTTGTGCGAGCTTGGCTGTTGAAAAGTATGCCAGTACGATTAGAAGTGCCGAGGAAACCCAAGATAGAAGCATACTGTTTGTGACAGGAAGCGCTCCGATCTGGCCAATTTTTTCTGCAGCAAGTGAAATTTCCATTTTTTAATTCAACTTTTTAATATCCTCAATTGCTTTTTTGGTGATTTGTCTTAGCATCAGAAAGCTCAATCCAGCGGAAACTACAAGACATATGATAAATATTGTCGGCCGAGTGCTAAATTTGTGGTCTAGAAATCGCCCCAAGAACGCAAACAAAACAAGCGGCAGAGCCGTTGCAACTCCAATACTACCAATAAATGACAAAGAAAAAAAGAGACCTTTTTTCATACAATTTTTTAATTTACAGGTACAAGATACCAGAATTTACCTTGAAAATCAATCCTTATTAATATAGAGTGTGCCTATGCTTTATATCGTTTCTACTCCAATTGGCAATCTTTCTGATATTTCGGCTCGAGCAATTGAGACGCTCAAGACTGTTGATCTCATCTTGGCTGAAGATACAAGAAATACAAAAAAGCTTCTCGATCGTTATAAAATCACCACTAGAATTGAGTCTCTGCACGAGCATAGCTCTGACGAAAAGATTGCCCATTATATAGAAGAGCTCAAGTCGGATCTAAAAATCGCTTATGTTAGCGATGCGGGAACACCGAATATTTCTGATCCTGGAGGCAAGTTAGTCGCCAGATCGCTTGAGGGTGGCGTCAAGGTGGTTCCAATTCCTGGGCCAAGTTCGTTGACTACACTGATTTCGGTCGCGCCTTTTTCCTGTTCGGAATTTATTTTTCGTGGGTTTTTTCCAAAGAAAAAGGGCAGGGAGACAATGATCAAATATATAGAGGGGCAAAAAATGCCCGTTTTTTTCTTCGAATCTCCGATGAGAATCAAAAAAACACTTTTATTGCTCAAGCAAAAACTTCCGACTCACAGCATATTAATAGGACGGGAGCTTACGAAAATATTCGAAGAGATTTTAGTTATTGATCTTGGTAGCGATGAAGCTGAGGCGAAACTTGGTGCCCTGACTGAAAAGGGTGAATTAGTTTTTGCCGTTTTCAAAAAATAGCCGAGTTTGATGATCTGATTGATTTGAATTTGAAAAATTATGTGGGTATAATTATTTTAAGTTAATAAAATTCGACTCTTAAGGGAGGGTTATGAAAAATTTTAAACTCCAACGTGGTTTTATATTGGGGGTAACCGCGGTAGCGATTTTGACGGTAGTGACGGGTGCAATTATTAGGATGCAGGGCGTCAATGCGGATACGCAAGCATTGTCTACATTTCAAACTTATCAAACATCGACTTCATCGGGCACTCAATCGCTTTTTGGACTTTATCTTGGTAATACTCAGACGAAGGTTTGTGATGCCGTAGAAAGTATGGAACCATCCGAACCAACGGCTGATGAGATAGCTATGCTGGAGGCTAGGGACGCCAATTCCGATACTGCGGTTGCCTATATTATCAATAATACCGGTCAGGCTGATAGACAGTTTAGGGTTGTTTTGGCTGCTAATCAGATCTCTAAGTCTGGTAATGGTGGAGTAGTTAAATTCACCGTGATGTATTCACCTTCTAAATTATCAACTAGTGAATATCCGGAGCAGGTATACACCGAGAAAAAAGGCAGATGGATGATGGTCTTTAATGAGGATAAGTACTTAGATTTTTATTTTGGCAATCCAAATCTCAAGGTCGGCGCTTACCAAACACTTACACAAACAGCTTCGATTCCTGACTATTCTTGGGCTCAGAGAATTGATTTACAGTTGAGAAATGGTTCGGGGTTTTATTTCCAGGGCTGCGTCAGAAGTGCAATAAACTTGCAGGATATATTAGCTTCATCAGCAACTCCTACCGCGTCAGTTAGCGTATCTGCGTCGACTACCGCATCAACCTCTGCAACGGCTACTGTTTCGACCTCCGCCTTTCCGTCCTCAACGGTTGGAGCATCAACCTTAAGGAGTGGTCTAAGAGGCGACTATTTTAATGGCTTGGAATTTAAAACTGGAGTTTTGACCCGAATTGATCCGACGATTAACTTTGACTGGGGTAGCACTTCACCTAATACTGCAATTACTAGAAATAATTTCTCGGCTCGCTGGACTGGTTATATCAAACCAAAATATTCCGAGCTGTATACGCTCAAATTTGAGCATAATGATGGCATGAGGGTCTGGATTAATGATCTTCTAGTCTTAGATAAGTGGAATCCAGTTAATGTCCCCGCAAATCAGGCGTCAACAACCCCAACCGTGACTCCAACTGTTACATCAACTCGAACGACTATTAGCACGTCAATAGTGCGAGACACAATTCAGCTCAATCTAACAGCAAATAGTCTCTATTCAATCAAGGTAGAATATTATGATGGCATAAAACAAGCAGTATCGAGAATGTTTTGGCAAAGTGCAAGCCAAGCCAGTCAGATTATTCCAAAAGATAGCTTATTTACCGCATACAACCCTAATCCAGCTGCGGGAACAGGAGTCGGTCTCAAGGGTGAGTATTTTTCTGATAATGTCTTGACCAAATTGTTTGCCTCAAGAACAGACAAGACAGTTGATTTCACGTGGAAGGCGGCGGCGCCAATCAAGGGAATGCCAAAGGATGGTTTCTCGGTCAGGTGGACCGGCGAAGTTCAGCCGAGATTCTCAGATCTTTATACTTTTATGGTGAACGCTAAGGATGGTGTCCGATTAAAAGTTGACAATCAGCTGGTGATTGACCAGTGGATTAAACAAGACAAGATTGTTCAATATAGCGGCAAGATTAATCTTGAGGCTGGTAAGAAGTATAATATCTCTCTTGAGTATTACAACAATACGGGAGTTGCTCGAACAGCTTTGCTTTGGAAGAGTATGAGTCAAGAGAAACAGGTTGTTCCAATGAAGCAGCTTTACTCTGCCAATACTACTGAGTCTCCTACACCAACTCCTTCTCCAGGCGTGAATCAAATGACGGTTAAGCATGGTTTCAATGCAATCTACCTTCCAGAGGGCATGGGTCTTGCCTCAACAGATGCATTTACCGCTAAGGGCATGACGATGTATGCCTTTAACCGAAACGGCGACAAGAAGTGGACTACCAATGTCAGAATGTTAAATCACTGGATTGGTTACTATGTCTTCAACCCGCTAGGCACCCAGAACGTTGATCTATCGATTATCAAGGTTGCTGAGAGACCAGACGATAAGTTCATCACCAAGGGTTGGAATCTGTTGTCAAACAGCTCGAAAACAGATATTAATATTGCTGATATGAAGTATTATGTTTCATCCGGCTGTGCTTTGAGTGCTGGAGAAGTCACCTGTCAATCTATAGGAACAGATACGAAGCTTGGCGATCTACTGACTTCAAAAAGAGCATATGGATATATCTACATAATTAAGGATCCTTATGCAGCCGAAGCTAACGACGCGTTTGAGCTTGTTGAAGTAACTGCAAGTAATGTTGGTTCGATTAAAATACCGGCTGGCAAACTGTTCTGGTTCTATCTCTACAACTAAAAAACGGATTGAAAATTGAGGGGCGAAAAATCTAGAAGTCTTGTTGGGTATGTTCTGCTTCTCCTTGCTTTGCTTGGTGCTATTCTAACACTCAGTATGTTTGCCACTAGTCGTGAGACGTTAACACATGAGGGCTATAAGGAAACTTCCTGTAGTGATCATCTGTCGTATTACAAGCCCAGCTCTCTCTACAACGTTGAAAAAAGAAGCAATTCACCGCGAGCAGCTGCATATAGTATAATTTTAGCTAATTCAGACAGACTGAGGGTGTTGTTTGATTACTCATCCTCTATTTCTGATGCTAAGATCAAGATAGTATTGACCAACACCATGAGTCGGACGATCGATCTTGCTCCAACGGACTTAAAAATTTCGGTTTCGGGTATTGAGCAGAGCCAAGTAATTGATAGTATCAATCTGAAACCAGGAGAATCTAAATTTGTGGAAACGAGCCTCGATCTTTCAAGCGCTTCTATGGATGAACTCAAAGCGAATTTTTCACTGGGTAGTGAAGCTTGCTTGGCCGAGATTCCACAATTTATTAATTTACGACGAGAAAATAAGCAGGATGGTTTTGTTGCGAACATCACGAATAATGACGAAACACGTCTTAAAAAGCTTAATCGGGGAACGAATTATTTGGGTTTTTCAGATTATCGATTAACTTCAAATCTCAATAGTCAAAATGTTGGTGTGTATTCGTACGATGGAGCTAAAAAGAGCTGGGTCAAGTCTAGCGTTATAGAGCCTGGACGGGGTTATGTTGCATATAGTTCAAAACCCAAAACAGAAGACGTGGTATTTGAAAATCCATTTTGGATTAACCAGGATAATTATACTCGTCGTGTCGGGTCTGGGTGGAACCTGATGTACAATAATTTTGGCAAGGACGTCAGTCTTGATGAATACACAGTTTCATTTTTTCAAGATGAAGACCGAGCTGGTTTTTATGATACAAATCCCAAAAGCATTGCTACTCTTCAAAAGAGCAGATACATCTCAAACAAAATATACTTGGCGGAAAGCGGGGATCTAAAAGAATTAGATTCCAATATCATTCCTGATGCATCGGTTTTCTGGCTTTATGTTTTCTCTTCTCCGTCAAAGATAGAGCTTAAACCAATTGGCTTAGACTTCAAGCTCGAGGGAGTGGGAGATACGTATAAGCATGGTCAAAATATTAATTTTAATTTTGTTGTTGTAAACCTAGACAGTAATTCTCGTGAAATTGTCGCTTCTGGTATTAAAGACCCCTGCTCGTATGGTATAAGGATTTCTAACTCTTCTGGTAAGATCATATATGACGATCTTGGTAAAAGAGTCTGTCCATTGTGGCCACTAACGACAGCACTTCAATCTAAAGGAAAAATAAACTATAATTATACATGGAAGGTTCCAGCTTCAGCATCTGGTAAGTACAGGATCGAGGCATATTTTGATAATTTCAGAGGAGTTTCAGGCGATCCGATTAAAAAGGAATCGCTGATAAATATCGAATGAAAAAAAGCAGTTCAATACATTCCTTAGTGGCACTTAGCTTTTTATTTGCAGCGGTTTTGATTGTTGGAATTTCTATGAAAAATATCTCAACGATCCAAGCTGATACACTGAATTCTGCTAATGATCAAAATCCAAACTTTCTAGCACTTGCGGTAGGCGAGAATCAATTCGTGGCTTCCACAAATCTCGATATGGATTCTGAGATCATTGGCATCAATGGAAGCCTTATTTCTTTTGGAGAAGCTAAAAGAATGGGAATTATCGAAAGTATATATCTTTTTGAAGGTAGAAAAGTATTGGGTGGTGACATAAGCCAGATCGAGGCGGATCAGCAATTTGCTATACTGGTAGGTGACATATCTGTTTCCCCTACTATCTATCTTGGGAGCGTCAAATGAACGAACTTAAACTAAAGAAAAAGCACCTAGCAGTCGCGACGATGTTGATTGTGGTTGGTCTAGTTTTTGTTACAACAGGCCTATTTTTAAATAACAGTAATACCATATCGGCCGATGTAGAACCACCTGTTCCCGCCGAGCCAACCGGAGTGAATCCACCATCGCCAGAGGATCCTAGTGTTACTCCACCATCTCCGGAAGATCCAACTCAGCCTAGCAATTTTACCTTTCCGGCCGGCTGGAGCATGATAAGCGCTAAAGCGCTCAAGGGACGAAATTTAACAACGCTTAATGAAAGCGGGATTTTACTCTACAGTTTCAATGACCCATATTACCCAGTAACCGATTGGACGATTTTCCCGGGTTTAGCAGCTGACGATAAAACCAATATTTCATTAAGGCCAGTCTCACCGCTTGGTTATTATGCCTATAATCCTGCAGATGCTAAAACTTTAACTTTGGTTGCTACGACCAGCAAGACCAGTAAGAGAATATTCGGCCGCGGTTGGCACCTTTTTAACTGGACTGGATCTGAAGAATTGACTCGATATGAGCTTTTATCAAAAATTACTATATCCTATTCAAACAACACTATTTTGACTGGAGCTCAGGCTATCGCTGACGAGAACCACCGTGCCAGTGTAAAGATTTATGTTGTAACTAACCAAAACGAGATAGACTTTGACAAATCGGTCAAAGAGCTAACAGGTGAGGATTCAGAAACAACTCTAAGCAAATTGCCGGCGAATAGTTATTACTGGTTTTATTTGAGACGTACAAAGGATAGGGTAAGCTCACTAGGCTACGAAACGCCAACTGTTTCAGCTACTGCAACTGCTGAAGAGACGACGAGCTCAGAGATCCTGCCTCCGGTTCCGCAAGCTCCTTCGTCAAATTAATCCATCTCGAAACTTTATGAACTCCCTGTTCTTGTTGCTTGCCTAGATTCATTTGCTATACTTAATTTAAAGCGTTTTTTTATTCAAATTACTTGGAGGGGGTTAGTCATGAGCCTTGATCCTCATATGGAAGACACTATATTAAAGCCAAAGCATAAGAAGAAATATATTGGATTGATTGTCGCGGCGATTGTCGTTGTTGCTTTGGGTGGTATGGCGCTTTATATTAGAAGCGCTGGAATATCTGCTGATACAATAACGCCTCCATCTCCCTCGCAGCCGACTAGTGTAACACCTCCAACGCCAGGGGATGTCGATACTGCGACACCTCCGACACCTGAAGATCCGACCAAGCCTGGTCAATTTATTTTCCCAGCTGGTTGGAGTATGGTTTCGGCCAAAGCATTTGTGGGCTATACCTTAACAAAGCTGGAGGCGGCAGGAATTTATCTCTACAGTTATAACGATCCAAATTATCCGACTACTGATTGGACAATATTTCCAGGTACAATAACTCCCAACTCAACCTGTACTCCGACATCTACTACCACATGTCCCTCAGTGGTTGCTGGGCAGCAGATATCACTTGTACCTAGAACTCCTCTTGGTTATTATGCTTACAACCCAACAATCAAGCCAGTTTCGGTAACACTAGACAAGCAAACGGCAAAACAAATTTCAGATGCTAGCAAGACTGCAACGAGCTCATATGGCCGCGGTTGGCATCTTGTTTACTGGAATGGCAATGCTCTAACCAAGGATCAGTTGTTTTCCAAAATAAAAATCACTTATTCGGATAAATCAGTACTATCTGGAACGCAGGCGATAGCCGCCGACAAACATACTGCTAGTCTTAAGGTATATGTTGTTGTAAATCAGAATAGTATGACATCGTCGGAATCAATCAAGGAACTAACCGGAACTGACTCGGCAACAACTCTCTCCAAAATGCCTAAGAATAGTTATTACTGGATATATTTGCGAAGAACTGGCCAGAGGGCTAGCGGCCTAGGTTACGGAGTTATTACGCCGACTACTTCTGCGACTGCTACTCAAGACGGTTCGGTCCCTCCAGTTCCATCTCTGCCATCCGAATAATGCAATTAGTTGATACTCACGCTCATCTTAACTTCAAAGCTTTTTCAAAAGATTATTTGGCGGTTGCCAAACGTTCTCGTGAATCGTCTGTGAGAAACATTGTAATTCCCGGATCTGATCCTCAGACCTCACTTCGGGCGCTTGAAATTGCTCGAGAAATTAACAAGGAATTTCCTAATTTTGCTCGCATTGCTCCAGGAATCCATGCGGTTCATACCGACAGGGTTGATTTTTCGGTTATTGAGCAACTGAGCGAAGAGCCGGAAACGGTCGCCATAGGGGAATCAGGTATTGATTTTTTTCATGACGTAGAACGCAAGACAGAAAAAGAACAAATTGAGCTATTTAAGAAACATATTGATTTAGCGATCTCACGTAGTTTACCCTTGATTATCCATAATCGAAATGCGGACGAAACTGTCAAAGAAATAATCGAGCATTATCCAGATTTAAAAAAAGCTGTTTTGCACTGCTTTTCGACTGATCACAATTTGAGTAAATGGGCCGTTGAGCGTGGCTTCATGCTCTCATTTACCGGAAACATCACCTATGGCAATAAAAAGATTAAAAAGGCGATAGAGCGAACTCCGATCGATCGGATTATGATCGAAACCGACGCTCCCTATAATGTGCCAGAGCCACTACGATCTGAAGGAATAAAAATTAACGAACCTCGATTTGTAATCGAGGTAGCTAGAAAAATTGCTCAGATTAAGAATCTGGAACTCGAAGAAGTCGTTGAACAAACGACAAAAAATGCAATAGAGTTTTTTAATTTATAGATTGTTGCGTCATTGCGAGCGTTTAGCGAAGCAATCTCACATATTTTTTCAAATTATGATAATTATACAAAGTCATCCGATCGGATCACTTTGTATAATTAGGTATAAAGTAAAAACGAAACGGCCCGCCTATTGCTAGGCGGGCCGAGGATGAGGTGCGAGAGTGTGGCTGTATTTCTTCTACCGGGGAGGCTTAGCGCCTCTTTGTTCAAGTCTTTCGAGGGTTGTGCGTGCTGACCAGTCTTTGATGGTCAGCTGGTCGACTACGACTTGTTGCAATGATCTCTCCTCCCACGCTTCATCGCTCGTGATGCGGAGTTCGTAGAACATCTGGTCGAGGAACTTGTCGTGGTAGCATTCGGTGTCGTTCGGTGGGCCCTTCACGAAGACAGCGATCGCGTTTGAGAGCCTGCTCTCGATCGACTTCAGAATCTCTTCGGACGGTCCACCCTTACGAGCAAGCAGGTGGGCAACCAGCCACAGCCCTGATTCATGATGGCTGTTGGGCGGGTCGAGCTTGAGGTAGCTGGAAGTCGAGTAGAGGGCGGCCATTGCTTCGAAGTATCCGAGTACTCGGCCAGTCAGTAGCTCGGAATTCGCTGAAGTCATCAGCGTCTTGGTGTCGTAGCTGTAACCCATGAGGTCCAACAGGCAATGCCAGCCCTCGGTTGCGAGAGCGCACCCAGCCATGATTCCTGCGACAGCTTTGACTGGTGCTCGTGTCGCAGCTTGGCAGATGAGGAATTCGTCACTTTCCTGCCAGTTGGTTGAGACGTCTTGTCCTCGCCAGGTGATCGTCTGGTTTTGGCCCTGCATTCTTGCCAGGGCGGGCAGCACAGTTTGTGACACTGGGGTGTAGGCTATAAGTTGATCACCAGGGTTCTGTGTCGCCCACAACGATATTGCTTCTGTCAACATTTCGGTCTCCTCCTCGGAGATAGGCGGGATGCTACTCGCAAACCGCACATGGGATGGGCCCTTTACTCAAGGGTCTCCTGCCATTACTCATGGCAAGTTGCCAAAATGGTACTCTTTTTTGCTAAATTATCAATCGTTTTCTAATATCTTTTTTTTAAAACGAAACGGCCCGCCATGTCGGATGACATGGCGGGCCGGTGAAGATGATGCTTGCGGCGGCTGACTAGCCGGTGAGCAAGCGCAAAATGGGGCTGGCGTATTCCCCGAGCGAAGAGGCCATGGTGGCGGTAAAGATTTTACCGCCGACGTTTTCAAGTAGGTCGCGGTCGAACGAGCAGGAGATGCCCTGCGTTTCGACATCCCGACCGCGGTCGACCGCGATGTAGATTCTGGTAGTATCTTTCCATCTGTGGGGATTTTGTAAGATATGCAGGCCCCACTGTACTTCCAGCTGACCACTCCGATCCATCGTGACGACGTATTTCGAGTCGGCCAGCATCAGCGTAGCGCAGCGTGGCAGTTGCGGAATGTACCCGCGCTTGTTGGCCATGTCGTAGTCGGTGTTGCCGACCATGGCGCAGATGAGGACGAGTTCGGCATTGGTCGACGCGTCATCAGCGCCCCAGATGTAGATTTGTGACGTCGCCTTGCCGCCCAAGCCAACACAGTGACTCTCGTCCGTGACGAGGGCGAAGTCATCCTTCCCGCGCTCCTCCAGATAGTGTTGCAGTTCCGTCTTTTGGCTCCCGCCTAATCCGTGGGCAATTATTCGACACATGTCATTTCTCCCTGCTGGTTTTTCGGGCGGCTATCCAAACCGCTCCGTTGGTCGCTATTCCGACGAGCTGGTACACAAGGTTCCAGCCAACTTCTTTTCGTACGAAGATGACTCCGATAAAGAAGAAGTAGCTCAGGGCAATCAAAAGCCATGCTGTTGCGTTCTCTTTACCGTTCCTCCGCTTCAAACCATCCAGCGTCGGAAGGATTGAGAGGAAGATGCAGGCGCAAACGATCAGGTTAGGTAGTGGCCCTTTCGGGCAGGTGAGATAAAGGGTGATGCCGAGCAATCCACCAACAATGATAGTGTAGTCGACCAATCTCAAAGGCTTGTAATTACGAGATACAAGCGCGATCAGAAAGACGCTACAGTTCATCGCAACAGCTCCCCAGACGTTTAGTGACTCTGTCCAGTGCTTGCTCACGGCCGAATAGGTCAGGCAATTGGCAATGGTGAGCAAAGCCCAGACGAACCAGGTCGAGAAGGCGGGTTTGATCCCGCCTTTGATTTGCAGTGACATATAATAGAGGAATCCCCCTATGTAGATCACTGCTCCGATGAGAGCAAGAGTTATAGCTACTACGGGGACCACCTCTTCCGGTTTTCAAATTGCGTTGAGCAGATTATTCTAGCACTTTCAGGTGAATTGTCCAATGCTTCAGGGCTAAAACCCTTGACTATTTCAAAATGTTATGTACAATGTTATGTAAATTAGAAATTAATAAGGTGGGGTTGGAGAATAAGTTGCGAACAATCAACATCAATCAACTTCAGGCGCAGATTTCGCGCATCATGAAGAATGTTGAGGAGGGGGAAAGCTACGAGGTCATGAGATATTCAAGGCCTATTGCTATAATTACACCGAAGAAAGATCAAAAGGCAGACATGCCTCATGTCGAGCTTTCTGAAAAGCTGGATAAAATATTGGAATTAATGGAAAAGAAGTGAAGAGGATCTATCTAGACTACGCGTCGACTACGCCTGTTGATAAGAGGGTTTTTGAGGCTATGAAGCCTTATTTTTCTGATGATTTCGAAAACGCTTCAGCTCTATATTCCGGCGCTCAAAAGACCAAACAAGCTATCGAAAATTCCAGAGCCGCTACTGCAAAATTTCTCAACTGTAGTTCCGATGAAGTAGTTTTTACTTCTGGGGGAACTGAGTCAGACAACTTGGCAATTTTTGGAAGTTTGAAAACATTCAAAAAAGGCCACATTATCACGACGATTATTGAGCACCCTGCTGTTCTTGAACCACTAAAAGAGTTGGAGAAGCGAGGATTTGATGTCACGTATCTAAAACCGGGTAAATCGGGCATTATCACTGTCAAGCAGGTCAAAGACGCACTGAGATCGGACACCCTCTTAGTTTCAATTATGTATGCAAACAATGAGATTGGGACAATTCAGCCAATTAAGGAAATTTCTAAAGTAATTAGGAATTTCAAAAATTCGCAACTCGCAATTCGCAACTCGCAACTCGATATATATCCTCTTTTTCACACTGATGCTTGTCAGGCGACTGGTTATTTAAATATGAATGTTGTCGATCTTGGCGTCGATTTACTAACATTAAATGGATCTAAAATTTACGCACCCAAAGGAGTTGGCGTCCTTTTCATTAAACAAGGCATCAAAATTAGTCCGTTAATGCTGGGCGGCGAACAGGAGATGGGATTAAGAGCGGGGACAGAAAATGTTTCATCGATTGTCGGTCTAAGTAAAGCTTTGTCGATCATTTCTAAAAAAGATTATATTCACGAAAAGAAGTTGCAAGACTATCTGATTAGTAAGCTACTAAAAATAAATAACATCAGATTAAACGGATCCATCAAGCGTCTGCCAAATAATATAAATATTTCGGTTGAGGGCATCGAGGGAGAGTCACTCGTCCTTTATCTTGATCGAAAAGGAATCGAGATCGCAACTGGTTCAGCTTGTTCGTCAAAATCGCTTGAGCCATCTAGAATTATTACCGCTATTTCAAATGAAGAAATTGCTCATTCGAGTCTTCGAATTACCATTGGACGCTTTACCACGAGAGCGGAACTTGATATATTCCTTAAAGAGTTCAAGGACTCGGTTTATAAATTAAGAGAAATGTCAGCGCTCTAAGCCGCGCTGTAAACTGCAATATGACCACAAATGATGTAATGGATCTGAAGGGTGAGGGGTGGCTATACTCAAGCATTGTCGAGGATCATTTTTTTGCGCCTCGCAATGTAATGAAGGATACACTTGATCCCAAGGATTATAATGCTTACGGCGAAGTTGGGGCTAGAGCCTGCGGTGACATCATGAAGATCTGGCTCAAAATTGAAAACGATAAAATCGTTGATTTCAAATGGAAAACATTCGGCTGCGCTTCGGCAATTGCCTCAACAAGTATTTTATCCGAAATGGCGACTGGCATGAATGTTGATGACGCTTATAATATCTCAGCCAGTGATATTGTCGAAGCTTTAGGTGGTTTGCCGAAGCGAAAAATTCATTGTTCTATATTGGGCGATCAAGGTCTTCGCAGCGCGATCGACAACTATCGCACGACCAAGAGCTAACTATATATTTAGCCCCCTATACTCCATGCTCTATACTCAATTCTCATTTAATAATTTGCCTAGAGCATAATTCGGGTCTAGAATTATAGTGTGAATGATTTTAACCTTTTATTTGGCGCCGTTTTCATAGTTCTGATGATTTGCTATTATTTTGCAGGTTCATTTAGTTCAGTAGCATCATTATTATCTGTTTTGCTCTCTGCGGTTACGGTATATATTGCCGAAGATCATGTCGTCAATTGGTTGGCTCAATTAGGCTGGAAGGAAAATGTATATTCACCCTCGTTCATTCTGGTGATGTTATTTATTGCCTTTTGGGGAATATTCTTCGCTGCATTTTCGTCTCTACCTTTCAATAGGTCTGTCGAAAGTATGCTGAAGAAAACGCTTATGGCGATTTTATCCTCTGTTGTCACTGCGATCGTAGTGTCTAATTTGCTTTGTCTTGCATTGCCAGCATTTTTTACTTCGCAAGAAACTGCTTTGAAACTAAAAAATTCGATGATTTGCGTCGGGTGTCTGGCGTCAAAACTTGAGACTATTAAGCCAAGGTCTCTACAAAACGTACAAGAGCGGACGATAACTCCGAAGACTGAGTATGAAGTTGTCACCCTACCCGTAAATTATTCATTTTTGGGTCAGAGCTCGTTGCTTGAATCAAGACTTTTAGGGCTTATTAACCAGACTAGACTAAGTAAAGGCGTTGATGTGTTGACGAGGAATGAAAAATTAAATCAAGTGGCACTTTCTTATGCTAAAAGTATGGCCGAAACAAAACGTTTTTCCCACGTTGATTCACAAAACGACTTGCCATCTGATCGCGCCAAGGCAAACGGGTTAAGCTTTAACTATTTTGGTGAAAATCTAGCTGTTGCTTCAACTGTTGATCAAGCTCACGAGGCTTTGATGCAGAGTGAGACGCATCGAGAAAATTTGTTGTCAACGGCGTATCGGCAAGTGGGGATTGCGGTAATCAACATTGCAGACAATGAAGTGCTGGTCGTTGAGGAGTTCTCTAATTGAACGAGCGATAACTTTATGTTAGTTTTAAACCTATGATTTTATTTGGCAAACCAGTTGCGGACAAAATATTTGAGGAGCTTCAAAGCAAACCAAAGCCTGCTGGTAAATTTGTGGCCATACAAATTGGTGCAAATCCAGTCAGCTCATTTTATGTTGAAAAAAAGAGAAAAATCGCGCAAATGTTAAATGTAGATTTTGAGCTGGTAAATATATCGGAAAACTCAGCCTCTAATCTAACTGAAAAAATCGCAATGTTAAATTCTGACCCAAGCGTCAAATCAATTATGGTTCAGATTCCGCTTCCAGAGGGATTCGATAGGGAGCAGATTGCAGCAAAAATTGTAAACGAAAAAGATGTGGATGGTTTTTCTTATATAATCGGCAAAGAGGATAGCATTTATTTTCCTCCGACCGTTCTTGCGATAGATGAGCTTCTTAATTTTTACAACATTTCTAAGGAAGATAAAAAAATTTTAATCGTAGGCGAAGGGTTTTTGGTGGGACGTCCGCTTCATCATTTTTGGCAAACCAAGAAGCTTGATTCTGAGATATTAAAAAAAGAGGATTCTAACTATTTTGAAAAGCTCAAAAGTGCCGATATTGTAGTTTTGGCGACAGGAGCTGGGCTAAAATTATCTGATGATAACTTCAAAGAGCACGCCGTTGTAATTGATGCAAGTACTGTCTCTGAAAACGGAGCAATTAAAGGTGATGCTCAAATTAATGATCCAAGTATGGTTAGTATTGCGCCGGTACCCGGTGGGGTTGGCCCAGTAACGATCGCCATGCTCTTTAAGAATTTTTTTAATTAATTTGGGTAAGGCGAATTTTTTTGCTATCATTTCAAAGATGAACATGAAAAAACGTACCAAGGTTCTATTTTCGGTTTCTCTGCTGATTACAGTGGCTATTTCGGTAGCTGTCGGTTTTGTCTGGGGTGGCAATAGCTACAAAAGCAAATATTCTGAAAAACTCGATTCGGCAGATTTTAATATTTTTTGGGAAGCTTACAGTAAATTAAAAAATACCTATTTAGGCTCGGTTGATCCTCAGAAATACTTATATGGATCAATAGCTGGTGGATATTCTTCTCTTGATGATCCATATACAGTTTTTCTTTCTCCAGAAATATCTAAGCAATTCAGGGATGAGTTGTCTGGCGATCTAGAGGGAGTTGGCTTGAGGCTGGGTATCAAAGATGGTCTTCCGACTGTAATGTCGCCAATTGCAGATTCACCCGCCTTCAAAGCAGGTCTTAAAGCAAATGATAAAATTTTGAAAGTTGATGACTTCATGACCGACAATCAATTGCTGGATCTGGTTGTGTCAAAAATTAGAGGAGCCGCTGGCACTAAAGTCAAATTAACCGTGATGAAATCATCAGATAACTCCGTCAAGGAGATTGAGCTTACGAGAGAAAAGATCAATGTCACAATGGTTGAAGAGAGTTTTGTTGACAATACTGCAATCATTACTGTCTCCGAATTTGGTACTCAAACGATGATCGACTTTGATGCTGCGGTCGTTAAAGCTAAAGAAAAGAATGTTAAAAAAGTTATTCTCGACCTTAGAGACAATCCGGGAGGACTTCTGGATGCTGCAATTGAGATGGAGGAATACTTTTTGCCCAAGGATTCTATCGCGGTTATCGAAGAGAGCAAGGTTGGCAGAAATGAGCATAAGACTTCAACCGAGCGAGGGATGCAAAATGTCGAGCTTGTGGTTTTGGTAAACGAAGGATCGGCTTCGGCCTCGGAGATATTTGCTGGAGCCATGAAAGATTTAAAGCGTGCTAAGGTAATTGGGGCTAAAACATTCGGCAAAGGAACAGTTCAAGAGTTAGGAGACTTAGGCAGTGGTTCATCGACTAAAATAACAGTTGCTAAGTGGCTGACGCCTAATGGGATTAGTATTGATAAGAATGGCATCGAACCAGATATTAAGATAGAGGACAAGCGAACCTCGGCATTTGATACTAACGATCCAGTGTTAAGAGAGGCTTTAAAGTAGATTATTATTTGATTTTTTCAAATCTAATTGTGGTATGATTATTCTAAGGAGGGCAAAATGGCCGACAATTTAAATTTACAAAATAGTTCTGCTTCTACAGATCAGCCACTTGGTGGTTCTGGTGGGTTAAATGATTCACTTACTCCAGCTCCGGCAAAATCGCCATTAGAGGAAGCTGGGGTTGAACCAAATCCAGCCGTTTCGACTGGATCGTCCCAAACTGAGCAACCAGCTGTCGAATCACCAGTAGAACCCGCGATTCCTGATGCACCAATTACGCAAGATGATCCAATGGCTACTCCAGCTCCACCAGTCCCAGGGCCAACAAATTCATCTTTGCCAAACGCGGACGTTACTTCCGCTGTCGATAACACTCCCGTAACTGAACCAGCAATGCCAAGCGCTAGCCCTATTCCAGCAGGTGCGCCTGATCCTATGAATATGCCAGATGTCGCTGCACCTTCTATGCCTACCCAGACTGCTGTCGAAGCACCCGATGCGCCAGCATCTGTGTCAGATCCAACTGCAGAGGCTAAACCTGAGGCTCAAGCTGATTTGGGTGAACCTTCAGAAGCTCCGGATACGGACGAATTTTTACAAAGTATTTTAGATAATAAAGTTCAGGGTCAGCCTACCGATCAACCGGCAGAGATGTCTTCTGAATCATTAGCCGGTGGAATGACTGATTTACCCGAGCCAGCTGAGACATCGGATGTTCAAGCACCTCTTCAGTCACCAGCTCCAAATTCTTCGCCCGATCTAGAGGTACCCGCAGCTTCCGCTCCCTTTGTTGCTCCTTCTCCAGCGGAAACAGCCCCGGCCTTAACCGAACTGGCAAGTGAGCCAGCTCCAGCTCCAGCGCCAGCACCGCTAGAGCCTTCAAATAACACTACGATGCCAGAGATGCCAGTTAGTCCAGATATGTCGCAGGCAAACCCTTCGTCTATGGGCTCGTCCGCAGATTCTAATATTTCAGTTCAATCTAGTGCTACCGATTCTTTGTCGTCAACGACATCTCCGATGACTGACTCTCCAGACCAATCCGTTGCCTCAGATATTTTTTCTAAAAAACCAACTGCGAGCGCTAAAAGTCCAGTTAAGCTTGTTGCGATCGTGCTCCTGGTTGCCGTAGTTTTGGGAGGTATTTATTTTGGTGCCAAAAAATACTTCTTTCCAGTAGAGACCTCCCCAACTGTTCAGGGTGGTTTGGGAGCCGTTACTCCTGTTAGCTCGGCAGTTGCTTTAACTGGTGATGCAGCGCGCAAGGCTGATCTTAAAGCCATTCAGCAAGCCTTGCTTAATCTTTATTCTGCAAACGGGAAGTATCCAGTAGCGGCCGAATATATTAAATTAAATCAGGTTGGCAATGCAGTCGAGAAAGAATTAGTTCCAAACTATCTCAGCAAACTTCCCGCAGATCTTGATACAACCCGAGCTTATCAATATAAATCCGATGGTACGACATTTATTCTCACCGCGGTTCTTGACAATCAGAGTGATGCGGGTGTATCAATGGAGGGTGGAGTAGCTTTGTATAAAGTCGATCAGAGTACGGACGTTGCGACTACTACATCTACAGGTTCGAGTGCGGCAAGTGCAGCTACTGATACAAGCACGACCGCCTCTGTTTCAGCTTCGGCTGACTCAACAGGTCTATCTGCAGCAACACTCAATAGTGGCGCTACCCAAACTCTTACGCCAGATTCGTCCATGTCCGATACTTCATCTGATTTATTTTAATAATCAAAGTATAAGATTGGAGATAAGATGATATTTGTTTATATTATAGTAGGGGCTTTAGTCCTATATCTAATTGTTGCCTACAACTCTTTAGTTTCGCTCAAAAATAGAGCCGAAGAAGCTTGGTCTGACATTACGGTTCAGCTAAAAAGACGATATGATCTGATTCCAAACCTTGTCAACGCAGTTAAGGGCTATGCTAAGCATGAGACTTCTGTTTTTGAAAAAGTAACTCAGGCTCGAGCTAACGCAATCGAAGCCAAAGACATGAAGGCTAAGGAGAAAGCTGAAAACGAGCTTTCTCAAACTCTTAAGTCGATATTTGCTGTTGCCGAAAATTATCCGAATCTTAAGGCTAGTGATAATTTCATGAAGCTTCAGGAGGATTTGACCGATACCGAAAATAAAATTGAAGCATCGCGCAGATTCTACAATGCAAACGTTAGGGAATTAAGCATTAAGATTGAGTCATTCCCAACCAACGTGATTGCTAATATGTTTAAATTCATCAAAAAAGAACTATTTGATGTCGATGCTTCTCAAAAAGCAGCGATCGAAAGTGCTCCAAAAGTAGAGATGTAGGGTCGCAAGCACATTCCTTTAAAGAGTGCTCGTTTGCCCTGCGTGCTCATTCACTGAACTCACTCTCGGGTACCACCCCTCGAGCCCGACCGATTTTTCGCTCGACGCGAAACCATGCAAATCGGTCTGCGAATGTCTTTAAGGAAAGTACTCTGCTCGGTGAAAACGAAGCAGACCCTGCACAAAGGGCAGGGTCTGGGGTACGGTTGGTCGCGGGATTGCGACGAACCAGGGGATTTTGTGCCCCGAGACGGGTGCGATAATTTCCTTGGCGTAAGCTTTGGACGTCATCACGAATATCTCGGGGGTTTCCACGCAGCCCACACTACGACTTTCCACGGTGCAGCTCCACGTACTTACTTCATTGAACGCTTCTCATGTAGTGTTGTCAAGTTTTTTTCTCTCTGAAACTCTCATTTTCTGGTGTAACTGACGCGTGGAATTGCAGCAAGTGAAACCGTATGAGCATATGTTTGTTGTGTTTATAAAGGCGTCGGCCCACCGCGAGGGATCGCGGTGGGCCGTGGACGGCTCGTGTCAGGCTACGCAGCGCAGGTGTTGATGTAGGTCGCGAGTTCCAGATTGCTGAATCTGCCACTTTCGACTAAGTCTTCTACAAACCTCTGCTGAGATTCGCTCAGCGAGGCCGAATCGTTGATGGGGTAGAGCAACCCGCCCCATCTCGTCCGCACGACGAAGTTCTCGTCCGTTTCGGGAATACCGAGCAATTTCGTCTCAATAAACGCTCGAGCGTTCATACCTTCACCTTCTCTTTGTTGTTGGTCCTGAAGAGCTCATTATGATATCATTTTCGACCCAAAAAGTCAATAATCTTGATTGCTCTGGCATATCACTGGTTTTTATCCTCTAATATGGGTAAAATGGGCCTATGGATAAGCAAGAAGCGAAAGTACGCATAGAGGCGCTAAAAAAAGAAATCGATGCTAATCGATATGCTTATCATGTACTTGATGAACCACGTGTTTCTGATGCGATTGACGATTCTCTCAAGCACGAATTATTTAAGTTAGAAGAGGAATTTCCAGAGTTTAAAACTGCCGATTCTCCAACTCAACGCGTTGGAGGCAAAGCTCTTGATAAATTTGTTAAAGTTACTCATAAAATCCCGATGCTTTCGCTCAACGACGTTTTTTCATCCGTTGAGTTCACCGATTGGGAGGCTCGAATTTCACGGTTGGTTAAGGATTCAGAAATAAAGGATTCGGGATTCTACTGCGAAGTAAAAATGGATGGTCTGGCAGTTAATCTAGTCTATAAAGACGGCATCTTTATTTCTGGAGCGACCAGAGGTGACGGCAAAGTCGGCGAGGATGTGACAAATAATTTAAAAACAATCGAGTCGATTCCCCTTAAGCTTAAAAATTATGAAAGATACAATCATGGTGATTTAGAAATTCGTGGTGAGGTTTATATCGATCTTAAAGACTTTGATAAAATAAATGTCGAGCAGAAGAAAAAGAACTCGCAGATATTTGCTAATCCTCGTAATTTAGCGGCTGGTTCGATTAGGCAACTCGACCCTTCAATTGCGGCATCTAGAAAATTAAAATTCATGATGTATTCAGTTGTCACAGATCTTGGTTTAAAATATCACTCTGACGAACATCGTGTTGCCGAAGAATTGGGGTTTAATGGAAATTTTAAGATCTCAAAAATTGCTAGCTCTAGCGAGGAAGTTGTTAAATTTTATAATTCGCTGGAGGAGAAGCGATCTGGTTTGCCATACCAAATCGATGGGGTAGTCGTTGGAATTAATGATAAGAAAATATTTGCTAAACTTGGCGTGGTTGGTAAAGCGCCTCGCGGACAAATTGCTTTCAAATTTCCTGCCGAAGAGGCGACAAGCATTTTAAAGGATATTATCGTTCAAGTCGGCAGAACTGGTAAGCTGACCCCTGTGGCCATTCTGGAGCCGACCATTGTTGCCGGTTCAACCGTTTCTCGAGCAACCCTTCATAACGAAGAAGAGATTCAGCGCAAAGGTATCATGATTGGTGACACAGTGGTGATCAGAAAAGCGGGCGATGTCATTCCTGAGGTTGTTGAGCCAATCAAAAACTTAAGACCTAAAAATGCTAAAGAATTTCAGATGCCTCAAACTTGTCCGATTTGTGGTGGCTCGGTAATAAAGAGGGCGGGGGAGGTCGACCATTATTGTGCCGATAAAAATTGTTCGACCAGGGTTTTGAGGCAACTAAACCATTTTGTTTCTAAGGGTGCATTTGAGATCGATGGAATGGGGCCAAAGATTATGCAGCAATTGGTTAATGTCGGATTAGTCCGTGATGCCTCAGATATTTTTGATCTTAAAGTGGGGGACCTTGAGCCATTGGAGAGATTTGCCGAAAAGTCAGCCCAAAATTTGATTGAGTCGATTAGTGCAGCTCGAGATATAGACTTAGATCGCTTTATATATTCGCTTGGGATCAGACATGTCGGCGACCAGATGGCAACCGATATAGCTCGGCAATTTGCAACGCTTGAAAATTTTAGAAAATTACACAAAGAAGAGCTCGACAAAATGTATGGGATAGGGGACAAAGTTGCTGAGTCGGTAATTGAATTTTTACAAAACGACAAGAGTCAGGAATTAATGGACGATATGCTGAGACGGGGAGTAAATGTCAAAAATTATCACTCCCCCGTCAGGAAGAATGTTTTAGATGGCAAGTCGTTTATAGTGACTGGGACACTGGAGTCGATGACGCGAGATGAGGCTCATAAAAAGATTATTCAGTCTGGCGGAACAGTGGGTTCGTCTATCAGCTCTAAGACGAATTATTTGATTGTTGGCGAGGATCCTGGTGGTAAACTGGAAAAGGCAAGAAAACTTGGTGTGAAAATTTTAAACGAAAAAGAGTTTTTAGAACTGATAAAATAATCTTCTCTTGCCGATTTACTCCTGAAATGCTAATATAAACTCAAGGAAAAGATTCTGGATCGAGTCCGGAATAATAAAGAGGAAGTATGCTTTCAAAAGATGATGTTTTAGGTGTTTCAAAATTGTCGCGGTTAAAATTATCCGACGAACAAGTTGATAAGTTTAAGACGCAGATGGAAAACGTTTTAGAGCTCTTCGACGAAGTGAAAAATATTGATGTTGATGGAATTGAAGAAACCTCGCAAGTCAGTGGGCTTAAAAATATTACGCGTGAAGATGTCGTTGAATATGACGATGACTTAAGACCTGATTCATCGAATGACTTGCTCGTAAATACCCCCAGACGTGATGGTTCAAAAATTATCGTTCCGAAAGTGATTGACACCAAATGAATCTTTACGAATTAACAATCGAAGAAGCAAGCAATCAGCTTGCAAATGGCAAGATCACATCTTTAGAGCTGACTAATTCAGTTCTGGAGCGAATTGAAAATGTTGATGGCAAGATCAAGGCGTATCTTAAGGTTTTAAAAGACGAAGCCATTGAGCAGGCTAAATCATCCGATGAACGAAGATCGGCTAATAGTTCATTTGGGCCGCTGGATGGAATTCCAATTTGCTTGAAAGATCTTCTGTGTCTAAAGAATTGCGAGACGACGGCATCTTCAAACATCTTGAAAGGCTTTGTCCCCCCTTATGACTCAACTGTTGCTAATAAGTTAAAAAAAGCCGGCGCGGTAATAATTGGCAAGACTAACTGCGATGCTTTTGCCCATGGATCATCAACAGAAAACTCTGACTTTTTTGTAACGAAGAATCCTTGGGATTTAGAAAAAATTCCTGGCGGTTCATCTGGCGGCTCTGCTGCTGCGACTGCAGCGGATGAGTGCATTGGATCTATTGGTACGGATACAGGTGGCTCTATTCGTCAGCCAGCAAGTCTCTGCGGTGTCGTAGGGCTAAAGCCGACGTATGGTCGTGTTTCTAGATATGGAGTCGTTGCTATGGCTTCCTCGCTCGACGTTGTAGGACCTATTGTTAAATCGGTTAAAGACAGCGCAATGATTTTAGAAGCAATTGCTGGTAAAGATGAGCTGGATTCGACAACACTAGACGTTGAAGTGCCAAAGTATTCTGAAAAAATCAAAAAAGTTAGCAAGATTAAAGTTGGCATTCCCAAGGAATATTTTGCCGAGGGGACAGACAAAGATGTCTTAGATGAAATAAATAACGCAATCGAAATATTAAAAAAAGCTGGTGCCGAAATAATTGATATCTCTCTGCCTTCGACTGATTATGCTATCTCCTTGTATTACATCATTCAGCCCGCCGAAGTGAGCTCAAATCTTGCCAAGTATGACGGCATTCGATTCGGTTACTCGACTTTGCGAGACGACACAAATCAGACTCTTGAGGATATCTATTTTAACTCACGTGGAGCTGGATTTGGCAACGAAGCGAAAAGACGAATCATGCTTGGTTCTTATGTTTTGTCGGCTGGATATTATGATGCTTATTACAGAAAGGCTATGAAACTCAGAACCCTCGTAATAAAGGACTTCGAAAAAGCTTTTGAAAAAGTTGATATTATACTTGGTCCTGTGTCGCCTACCCCTGCATTTAAAATTGGTGAAAAAACAGATGATCCAGTCCAGATGTATCTATCAGATATTTTCACTGCGCCGATTAATCCAGCTGGTGTTCCAGCGATGTCGTTGCCGGTCGGATTTGTAAAGCGCGATGGCAAGGATTTACCAGTCGGTTTGCAGCTAATTGCACCTATGCTTGGCGAGCAAATTATTTTTGATACAGCTTACACGATCGAGCAAGAGTTAAAGTTGGATAAAAAACCACAATTATGAGAAAGAATAAAAATCAGTCTGGCCCAAACTTTCTCTCATTTCTTGAAAAAGGAATTGGTCTTTTAGTCGAAAAACTATTTTCAAAAAGCTCATTTGCTGTTTTGCCTCATGGTGAACTTTCCGGGCGTTGGCAGGAGATTGAAAGAATGGATCCAAAGCTTGCCGTGATTGAAGCTGACAAGTTAGTTGATACGGTCTTGAGGCGTGCAGGTCTAGACGGGGCCAGTATGGCAGATCGAATCAGAAAGACGGAAAAAATGGTTTCGAGACCGGTTTATCAAAGCATGTGGGATGCTCACAAAGTTAGAAACGAGTTAGTTCATGAAGTAGATCGACACGTCAATGAGTACAGCTCACGTGATGCGATAAATAAAATGAAAAATTATCTTGAAGCATTGGGAGCGTTTAAAAATGACTAATGATATGACGGACGATTTCAAAACGATAGTTGGTTTAGAGATTCACACTCAGCTTAAAACAAAAAGCAAAATGTTTTGTAGCTGTAGTAATGATGCCGAAGGCAAAGCGCCAAATACGGTCGTTTGTCCAGTTTGTCTTGGAATGCCGGGGACATTGCCTGTCGCAAATAAATATGCAATTGAGCTAACATTGAAAATCGGCTTAGCACTTGGTTGTACGATCCCAGAAATTTCTAAATTTGACCGTAAGCATTATTTTTATCCCGATCTTCCAAAGGGTTATCAGATTTCACAATATGATCAACCGTTTTGCATTGGCGGTACGATGGATGTCGATGATAAAACTATTAGATTTAACAGAGTTCATTTAGAGGAAGATGCTGGTAAATTGGTTCATCCAGAGGGCGCCGATTTTTCATATGTTGACTTAAATCGCGCCTCAACTCCGTTAGCAGAAATCGTTACCGAACCCGACTTAGAGTCACCCGCTCAAGCTAGGAAGTTTTTAGAGGAGCTTCGCGAACTGCTTCGATCAATTGGAGTTTCTGACGCCGATATGGAAAAAGGGCATTTAAGATGTGATGCCAACATCAGCAATGTTAAGGATGGTAAGAGTTCGCCAATTGTTGAAATCAAAAATCTCAACTCATTTAAATTTGTCGAAAAAGCCTTGATGTTCGAAGAGCAGAAGTTGAGAGAAAATTTTGAGAGTTGGCCAGACAAACAAACCAAACAGACACATGGTTTCAATTCAAAAATCGGCGAAACGTACTCACTTCGCGAAAAGGAAGAGGCCAAGGACTATCGTTATTTCCCAGAACCAGATCTTCCGCCATTTAAGGTGCATGAAATGTTTGATCTCGAAAAATTGGGTGCCGGAATTGGGACGTTGCCGCAAAAGGCGCACCAGGATCTTGTCGATTTCGGAGTTGAGCCATCGGACGCTAAATACATCGCAAAACACAATGAACTCTCAAAACTTTTTACTGATCTCAAAAGTACCGATGCGGCAAAAAATAATAAAATTGCCAAAACTTTAATCAATCAGAAAAATATCACTGAGTTATCCAATGGGCAGCTCAAAGATTTGATTCAATTATTTGATGAAAATATTCCATCCAATATCTTAAGGTCAATAATTACAGAGGCCATCAAGGAAGATCGTTTGCCATCTGAAATTTCTAAGCAAAATCTAAGCAATAATATAGATAATTTAGATGAAATCATTCGTGATGTATTAAGCAAAAACTCTGATGCAGTGGAGAAGTATAAGTCAGGTAAAACGCAAATCGTTGGCTTTCTTGTTGGCGAGGTGATGCGAACGAGTCTGATACCGCTTAATCCAAGCGAGGTTAGAGAGGCGTTAATCGGGGGATTAGAAAATGAGTGAAGAATTACCAAAGAGAAAATTATCCAAAAAGGCTCGTGTGGCTAGAGAATTTAATAAACAATTTATCGAAACTCTTTCAACCCTGTTAACCTCAGCTTTTGGTCTTGTGGCTGCTTTTGCGTGGAATGAATTGGTCAAATCAGCGATTAGTAAATATATTGACCCTGGTCAGACGATTAAGTCACAGCTTTTATACGCCGTCTTCGTCACACTGCTTGCCGCAATAATCGCCTATCAGTTTGGTAAACTTGTTGCAATGTATAAAGTTGAAGAAGATGAGGATTCTGAGAAAAATTCTAAAAAATAGTTCCTTCGGTATGCGGCGGAGCCAGGTAGTAGAAATTTGACAAATTGCATTTATTTTCGAAATCTAGCCTGCTGTTGTTTTAAAACTAGTGGTTAGCTTTGGAAAAATAATAAATACACATTTGGCTGGTAAATAGTCAAATTTTCACTACCTGGGAGGGAAATGGATCAAAAATTTAATAAAACACTAATTTCGTTTTTGGTGATCTTAAGCTTCTTAGCCGGTATTGTCGGCGGCATCGGTGGTATTTCAATAGTCGCAACTTCTCCAGCATTACAAAAATCATTAGGAATTTCTTCAAACAGCGGGGCGCTTTCTATCACAAATACTGGCAAGACAGAGAGTATTTCGGTCAAGGAAGATTCAGTAGTTGTTGATTCAGTTAAGAGGGTCTCGCCAGCTGTTGTCAGTGTTATCTTTAGCAAGGATGTGCAGGTTATAAATCCATTCAGTTTTTACGGTGGTCAACAAACCACCACCCAAAATCAGCAAGGTGGTGGTTCCGGGTTCATTGTCACGTCCGACGGCTTGATTGCTACCAATAAGCATGTGGCTGGAATTGATGGGGCGAAATATTCGGTGATTACACAGGATGGCAAGAAGTATGATGCCAAAGTCTTGTCGCTCGATCCTATCTCTGATTTTGCCATATTAAAAATCGAAGCCAACAATCTTCCAACCGTTGAGTTTGGTAATTCCGACGACCTCGACGTAGGGCAGCGAGTTATTGCAATTGGCAATGCATTGGGCGAATTTCAGAATACTGTTACGGTTGGCGTTTTATCAGGAAAAGAGAGATCGATAACCGCTTCTGATGCTACCGGTTCATCGTCGGAAACTTTGGACGGCCTTCTGCAGATTGATGCAGCTATTAATGAGGGTAATTCGGGTGGACCGCTTTTAAACATTAAAGGTCAAGTTGTCGGTGTAAATACAGCCACTGCGGCTAAATCAACGGCTGAGGGTTTGGGCTTTGCGATCCCAATTAACACTCTAAAGGTTGCTGTCGATTCAGCAGCTAAAACCGGCAAGATCATAAGGCCGTATCTCGGGGTCAGGTATCAGATGATTGACTCAAAAACAGCCGCTATCAAAGGCATGAAAGATGTTCGTGGTGTTCTAGTCATTGGCGATCCGACGCAAAATATACCGGCTGTGCAGAAGGACTCTCCAGCTGATAAGGCCGGCATCCAAGAGGGTGATGTTATTCTTAGAATTAATAATGATTCAATCGAGAGCGGCCGAACATTGATTGGCCTATTGAGCAAGTATGCCCCAGATCAAGAAATAACAGTTAAAATCCTTCGCGGTACTGACGAAAAAGATATCAAAGTTAAACTAGCGGCATATCCTTCTTAGGGCGTACCAGGAGATAGCGTGGATGGTTGTTAAGGTCTTTTTGAATTGAGAATTTTAATTGATTCATTTCCTTGGCAATTTCTTGAATTTTCAAAGTGTGATTATATCCGATCTCAGATATCGCTAAGCCGTCTTTTGTTAGGCGCTGCGGTAGTTGTCTGATGAGTCTTTCGATCAGCTCGAAGCCCTCGTCGGCGCAGTAAAGTGCGCTATCTGGCTCGAATCGAAGCTCAGTGATTTTGGATATCGTGTCTATGTATGGCAGATTGGCAGTTATTAAATCAAATCTCTGTGGCAGGTTTTTGTTGTCAAGAAGATCAGACTTTAGAAATACAATATCTGTTTTGTTCAGAGTAGCATTTTTTTGCGCAACTTTAAGTGCTTTTTGGCTCAAATCAACGGCAAAGAAATCAAAATTGGTTAGTTGCTCAAAAAGTTTTTTAAGTGCGATAGAGATGCAGCCCGATCCAGTCCCCACATCGATAATTGTTGTTTTTTCTCTAGTTCTTTCGGATAAAAACTCTCTTGCCAATTCGACAATCTCTTCGGACTCTGGTCGAGGGATCAAAACGTCACGATTCACATTTATCTTTGCGTCTAGGAAATATGTAAAGCCGATGGCATATTGGAGGGGATAGCCTGCGGCAATTTCAGAAGACATTTTATTAAACTTTTTAAGAAGCTGATTTGATATCTGGGGATTTTTGATTATTTCTGAGTCGTCAAAGCCGAAAACATCGCGAAGAATAATTCGTGTTTCGTGATATGGAAGAGGGCTGTTTTTTATTAGCTCTTTAAGCGAAATCTTCGCCGCTAAGAAGTTTTTCAATTTCACTTTTTCTCTCAATTGATTTTAGTTCGTCGATGACTGTTTCCAAATCCCCATCGAGAATTTTTTGCATATTATTCCACGACTTCGGAATTCGATGGTCGGTGATTCGATCTTGCGGGAAATTATAAGTTCTAATTTTATCGGATCGGTCGCCTGACATCACCATGGTTAAGCGTTTATCACTTTGCTCTTGTCTTTTACGGTCTTCATTGGCTTGCCAAAGTCGCGATCGCAAATGAGTCATTGCTTTAGCTTTGTTTTTGAGCTGGGATCGTTCATCCTGACAGGTAACAACTAATCCAGATGGGAGATGTGTTATTCTAACGGCTGAGTCGGTTGTGTTGACTGACTGACCGCCATGTCCACCCGATCGATAAACGTCGATTTTTAGATCAAGTGGATTGATCGTGACTTCTTTTTCCTCTATTTCGGGGAGAACCGCAACGGTCGCTGCCGATGTGTGAATGCGACCTTTCTTCTCGGTTTCTGGAACTCTCTGAACTCTGTGTACGCCAGCTTCATATTTATAAAGTCCGTATGCTCCTGAGCCCGTGATTGTCGCGATAAATTCCTTGGTTCCGCCAATTGAAGTTTGCTTGTTGTCGTTAACTGTTACCTTAAATTGGAGTCTTTCGGCGAACTTAACGTACATCCTCGCTAGCTGTGCGGCAAAAAGTTCTGATTCTTCGCCACCTGACCCGGCGCGGATTTCGATAATTGCGTTATTTTTGTCCTCTGGTTCGTGCTGCATAATTTCATCTTCGAGCTTGGCTATCTCTTCAGCAATTAGCACACGAAAATCTTCATCCTCAGTATTTTCAAGGAGTTCATAATTTTTCTTAAGCTCGATGATCTTTTCGTTCATATTTTTATAGTATAGAGTATTTAGAATTTAGTATAGAGGTACAAAAAACAGTCATCAAAAGAATGACTGTTTTTTATGAATTTGCTATTTAACTTCAGATTCGGCTTCTGGTTGGACCGCGACTTCGGCGAGTTTTTCAGCGTTGGTTGGTTTTACTTCAATTCCCTCAGTCTTTTCTTTGGTTGTTTTAGCTCTCTTTTCAGCTTGCTTCTTGAGTGCTTCGAATTTTTCCAGTTTAACCTTGAAGCGATCGACTCGTCCAGCAGTGTCAACTAATTTTTTGTTTCCAGTGTAAAGTGGGTGGCAGTTAGAGCAGATCTCAACTTTGATTTCGTCTTTGGTTGAACCAACCTCAAACTCAGCGCCACACGAGCACCTTACTTTTGCATTCGAATTGTATTTTGGGTGTATTTCAGTCTTCATTTTTAAATCTTTCAGTTTTCACTTGCCCTTCCGTAGCCTTGACAAAGGAGGGTAACGCAATTATTTTAGCATATCTGAAATAGTTTTTCAATGGTTAAGGGAATCTCTCAGCAAGCTGCGCTTGCTAAAGCAAAACTTAAGGGCCAGAGGGCTTCGTTGCGGGGCAGCCCTCTAGGCCCTTAATAATCCCGTACACCTGCCACGCGCTTGAGTGTAGCTCTATTCGTCGAACCTTCTGGAATTTACTCGGGACTTCGTCTCGATGTGCAGTTCCAGCTTTCAACTTCACAGAGCAAACAGATTTATCACGGCTCAAAAGCGCGCTTTTTTCGCCGGTTTAAAAGGAAGTTTTAAGTATCATAAAAGGCCTGTAAATCACAGGCCCTTTTAAGAGGTGCGGTTAACTCACGCGCCTCGGTTAAACTCTAGTTTATGACGACGTGGAAGGTCGTTGCTCTGATGAGCCGTTCGACTTGCTAGAAGGACAGCCCGAGGCGTTCGTAGTACGTCTGACCTTCGGCGCAGGCGCCTTCGGGACGAACACAGCGTTCGCGACAGTCCTCGGGATGAGGGTTGGGATCGTGCCGGCAACTGGCCATGTCGGCCTGGAAGCAGGCCATACACATGTTCATGCCCTTGATCGGGGCGGCACTCCGGCAGAAATCCCGTCCCAGCTCGCACGCATTCTCATTGAACTCCGCCAGGCCGACAGACTAGCTGCGCAGATCGCTGACGAACCCGAATTGCGGCTTCGAAGGCGGTGCCCTTGGCGCACTCCATACCCCCGCTTCCCATCATCAGGAATGCGCAAGAGATCGCTCCCTTGCCTGGTTTGCAGATATGGTCAATGTGGTCCTGGTCCAACCTCTTATCGTCGGGCATGTTGACACTCTCTCTTTCTAATCGTTTCTGCATTATGCAGTTGGTGCTCAAGGCACGATTTTGAATCCAGGAAGATGCAAAATCGTGCCTTGAGTAAAATTTCAATTTACTAACCAAGGAATATACCACAAAACACCCCAAAAGTCAAGATTAGCGGATATTCGCTATAAAATGAGGAAGGCCTTCGTCTGGGGAGCGAAGGCCTTGGGCGGCGGTGAAAGGGGCTAGCCAGGGTCAGAAGCCCTGGAGCTTGTTCCCCTCTGGGATGTAGTAGGTAACTCCATTGGCGGGGTAGGTGAAAAGAAGTGGCATTACTTCAGTCAGCTCGTTTACCAGGCCGAGCAGGGCTTCGGCCTTGTCGAGGGGGTAGTTGGGAGAGGTGGTGAACGTGAGTTTGGCTAATGCCAGTTGTATGCATCGGTTACAGTGTAGTCGGGCTGGATCCTCGATAAGCACTACGAGAAGGGTATTTTTGTAGCTATCGGCGATCTTTTTGAGCTGGTCCCAGAGGTGGTCTCTCAGTACCTGCTCAAGTTCGCTGCTGATATGAGCCGCTAGGATTACCATATCGAACCTCGCTACTGTGATTGGTGCTAGAATATATATAAATATACTATCTAGCGACAATACTTACTAGTGCTCGCCTCTTGAAATATCCCTGTCTTTATGGTTTAATAGTCTAAGCTTGTTTGGAGAGATCCGAATCAATTCCCAATAAATGAGAGTAAAAATTAATATTCGTTAAAGCTTAAACTTGGGAGTGTGGACGAATTAATCAAAAGGAAAATATGGCCGAGACATCTGTAGATATTAAGACATTATTTAAAGCTGGAGCTCATTTTGGTCACCAGCGCTCACGAACTGACGCCCGATCGGCGAAGTATATTTACGCATTTAAAAATAAAATTGCGGTTATTGATCTTGTTAAAACTCAGAAGTTAATCGAGGAAGCACTTAGCTTTATCGAAAAAACTGCCAAACAGGGCGGAACATTTATCTTTGTTGGTACTAAGCTTCAGGCCAAGGAATTCGTCAAAAAGGCCGCAGTTGAAACCAAGATGCCATATATTATCGAGCGATGGCCAGGTGGATTGCTGACAAACTACGAAATGGTTACTAAATCAATCAAGAAGATGGTTAAAACAACCGAAGATTTAGCTGAAAACAAACTTGATCACTTGAAAAAAGCCGAGAGATTAAAAATCGAAAAAGATCTTATAAAATCAGAAAATATTTTTGGCGGACTTCGAGAATTATCGAGAATGCCAGAAGCGATTATTGTAGTTGATGCTACCAAGGAAGATATTGTTATCAAAGAAGCAAAAGTCAAAGGCATTCCGGTAGTTGCCCTTTGTGACACTAACTGTAATCCAAGCACTATAGATTATCCAATTGTCACAAATGATGATTCACGTGCTGCAATCGAGCTAATTATCGGTATGATTGCTCAAACCATTAAAGACAATTTCACTGCTAAAGTTGAAGCTAAGACCGAAGAGCGGCTAGAGGAAAAGCTCGAAACCGCCAAGGCCAAGCCAGCTACACCTAAGAAATAAGAGGGCAAAATGGAAGATATTAAAGCATTAAGAGAAAAAACTGGTGCCGGTGTTATGGATGTAAAGCGCGCATTAGACGAGGCCAAGGGTGATGTCAAAAAAGCTGAAGAGTTATTAAAAGCTCGAGGTTTAGAGATTGCCGATAAAAAATCATCTCGTGAAATGTCGCAGGGTTTAATTGACAGCTATATTCATCTTGGAAAAATCGGAGTTTTGGTTGAAGTAAGTTGCGAAACAGACTTCGTTGCTAGAAACGACGACTTTAAATCTTTTGTACATGAAATTGCCCTTCAGGTTGCCCAGTCCGAATCCGAGACAGTTGAAGACTTGCTTAAGGAAGAAAGCTTCAAAGATCAATCAAAAACAATCGATGCTATTGTCAAAGAGGCGATTGCTAAGACCGGTGAAAATATAAAAATTAAAAGATTCTGCAAATTTACACTTGGTACATCCGAAAACAAAACCTGCTAACAACTTATTTGCGCGCCAGGTAGTATAAATTTGATAAAACTTCGTTTTTTAACTAGTATAACTACGTCTAGTTATTTTCTAGCAAGAATCAACTTAATTATAAATTTATGCTCGCCTAGAGCAATCAAATTTTAACTACCTGGGAGGGGCTAAATGAAAGAACTCAAATACAAAAGAATTCTCCTGAAACTTTCCGGAGAAGCCTTTTCTGCGTCAAAACTCGGGATCGACTTTGAGCAAGCGTTAGAAATTGCCGAAGAAATTGCGGATATCGCAAAAAGTGGTGTGCAGATTTCAGTCGTCGTGGGTGGCGGCAACTTGTTTAGAGGCTATTACGGAACCAGAGAGGGGATGGATCAGGTTACGGGCGACTATATTGGTATGATTGGTACGGTGATGAATGCTCTAGCTCTGCAGAGCGCATTAGAAACCTACGGTGTTGAAACTCGCATCATGTCAGCTCTTGAAATTAGCAAGGTCGCTGAGCCTTATATAAGAAGGAGAGCAGTCAGGCATATGGAGAAGGGGAGAATCGTTATCTGCGCTGCCGGATCTGGTAATCCGTTCTTTACGACCGACACTGCTGGTGTGCTTAGAGCGGCTGAACTAAGTTGCGAAGTGATGTTAAAGGCTTCGACAATCGATGGAGTCTACGACAGTGATCCGAAAACAAATCCAAATGCTAAAAAAATCGACAAATTATCTTATGACGAGGTTGTTGCAAAAGAACTTCGAGCTCTTGATCTAACCGCCACAACACTGGCAAAAGAGAGAAATCTACCAATTATTGTTTTTGATTTTCATCAAAAAGGCTCACTCAAGGGAATCGTTGCGGGCCAAGTTTGCGGAACGATTATTGGTTCGTAAATCACCTCATCGGCGATTCCTGCCTACCGGCAGGCAGGCGCCGGAGAGGCGGAGTTCGTAAGTTCGCTTTTCTATGTTGCTAAACTTCTGATATCTCGATAGAATATAACCATAATTAATCAATTGCGGAGCTCAAATGTATCAAACAGAACTCAAATCAATGAAGGCCAAATTCGAGCAAGTGATCGATAAACTCCAAGAAGATTTCAAAAATATAAGAACCGGGCGGGCCAATACTGGTTTAGTTGAGAATATTCTAGTTAGTTATTACGGCTCAACTACTCCACTCAAGCAAATGGCAACACTTTCGACTCCAGACGCCTCTTCAATTCTTATTCAGCCATGGGACAAAAATGCGCTTGCTGACATTGAGCTTGCAGTTAGGAATTCTGAGCTTGGATTATCCCCAGTTAACGATGGCAACGGAGTGCGAGTGATTATTCCGCCAATGACTCAAGAGCGTCGTGAAGAGTTAATTAGAAATGTCTCACGCAAAGGCGAAGAGGCGCGGATTGCGCTTAGAAATGTTCGCGGCGAAACTTGGGATCGGGTCAAGAGAATGGAGAAAGACGGCGATCTAACTGAAGATGATCGATATTCTGCCGAAAAGGAATTAAACGAAATCATTGATGGCTTCAACAAAAAAATCGAAGAAACAATCAAAGAAAAAGAAAAAGAAATTAGTTCAATCTAAATGTTTATTATTACGCTTGTAGCATTTTTAATAATTTTGGGGCTATTGGTCTTTGTCCATGAGCTAGGACATTTTACGATCGCAAAATTGTCTGGTGTGACAGTTGAGGAATTTGCTTTTGGATTCCCGCCACGACTCATCTGCAAGAAGAGAAATGGCACAAAATATTGCATCAATCTGATTCCTTTTGGTGGTTACGTTAAAATGCTCGGGGAGGATGAAGACGTTAAAGCCAAGGGCTCTTTTTCGAGTAAAAAGGCTAGATTTAGGTTTGCGATTGTCGTAGCCGGCGTCGTGATGAACTTTATCTTAGCGGGCATTTTATTTAGCGTTGGCTATATGATTGGGATGTCACCAATCGCACTTCACGAATCGTCATTATCGGCAGGAAAGAAAACAAATAAAATAATTATTGCCCAAGTGATGAAGGATTCGGCAGGGGAGAGGGCCGGCATACAGGTCGGGGACTCAATCTTAAATTATAATGACGTAAATGTTTTCTCTAACTTTACCAAATCAAGTCTCGATCAAGACGTCACCATAACCATTCAAAGGGCCGATAAGATTTATGTTAAACAAGCTCATATATCAAATAACCCAGAAGCTCCACTTGGAGTTGGACTCGTTGATATTCCGTCTTACAAGTTGCCATTTTTTAATGCTATTGGTGCAGGATTTAGCGAGATGTTTTTTACAACTGGCGCGATCGCTAAGGGCATCTACGCCTTGTTCCAGAGCTTATTTGCAACCGGCAAAGTTGGCGAAGGAGTTGCTGGACCAATCGGAATATTTAATATTACTGGCGAGGCCGTCAAATTAGGCGTCTCATACCTTATCCAGCTAGCCGGTTTACTTTCGATTAACTTGGCCTTGATAAACATTTTGCCATTTCCGGCACTCGATGGGGGACGGGCAATTATCATTTTTGCTGAAGGCGTAGCTCGCAAAAAAGTCATACGAGCCGATATAGAAGCGCTACTGCACACCATCGGATTTGTTATTTTAATCGCACTGATTTTAGTTGTAACCTTCAAGGAGGTTTTAGCTTTAGTTTAAGGAGGGAAGAGTGGATTATCCGCTGGTAGTTGGTAACTGGAAAATGAACCTCGAATTTGGTGAGGCGATGATTCTTAGTGGGCAAGTGGCGAGAAACTCAGAATTTATTAAGCATATTGAAATTGTTATCGCTCCCCCATCGGTTTTTATTTATCCGATCTTTGAGAGGCTAAAAATTAAACCAAATAATTTTCATCTTGCGCTACAAAATATTTCTACCGATATAAGTGGGGAATTTACCGGTGAAGTCTCCCCTGCCATGATAAAAAAAGTTTGCGACTACACGATAATAGGGCACTCCGAAAGAAGAAGGCTATTTCACGAAACAGATGAGGATGTAAATCTGAAAGTCAAAAATGCTCTAAAGTTTGGTTTAAAAATAATCGTCTGTATCGGTGAGGCTGAAAAATTTCATCTTGAAGATCATTATGCTGTAGAAGTCAAAAGGATGTTAAAGCCTGGTGGCATTGTTGCGCAGGCGAAATTGGCGCTTAAAAATGTTAACAAGTCTGATTATCCAAAAATTTCAATTGCTTATGAACCTCTTTGGGCGATTGGTACTGGCAATGCTTCAACCGGTAGCTATGCCGCCGCGATTGCTTACATATTGCGCAATGAATTAGTCGCGGAGTTTGGCCCTGCCGCTAAAGATATCAGAATTCTCTATGGCGGTTCGGTTAATGTTGGTGATGCTAAGGAGTTTGTGCTACAACCAAATATAGATGGTCTTTTAGTTGGTGGCGCTAGTTTGAAAATTAAAGATTTTACAGAGATTTGCAGGATAACGTCCGAGCTTAAAAGTGGGATGCCGACCGAGGATTAGGATATGGAAAATAACTTTAGAATATTAAGAGTTCCATCTCATCGAACTTTAAACAGGGTGGATTTCAGAGGGAAGAGAGTCCTCGTTCGATTTGATTTCAATGTCCCCATAACTGATGGAAAAATTGACGACACAAGGCGAATCGAAGCCGGACTCCCCACTTTGAAAAAAATCTTGGAGCGTGGTGCGAAGGAAGTTTGTATTATTTGCCATTTTGGCAGACCAGAAGGTGACGATCCCAAGTTTTCAACTTTGCCAATCGCCAAGGCTATCGCTAACTTATTGCGATCTAAGCAAAAGATAGAAACGATCAAGACCGAGTCGAAGAGCCCGGCCTTATCGCAATATTACAAGATTACAGATCAGGTTAATATTTTTGAAAACCTACGTTTCGATCCTCGAGAAGAAGAAAACTCTGTCGAATTTGCCAAGATGATGTCGCTATTTGCTGATTGTTTTGTTCTGGATGCTTTTGCGAATATCCACAGGGAGCACGCTTCTATGCTGGCGCTACAGGATCAATTACCAACCTATGTTGGCCTTTTAGTTGAAAAAGAGATCAACGCGCTATTTAAAATTTTATATAATCCGGAGAAGCCTTTTGTGGCGGTGATTGGTGGAGCGAAAGTTGAGGACAAGCTTGAGGTGATCGAGGCTTTGTCTGAAAAAGCAGATGCGGTTTTAATCGGTGGCATGACGGCTAATGAATGGATTCTAGATAACCACGCAAAGACTGGTAATATATTTTTGCCAAATGATGGCATTAACAAATTTGGCGCTATGGTTTCGATGGATCCGGAGTTTATAAAGAGGGGAGTATATGACATTGGCCCACAGACGATTATGCTTTTTAAGAGCATTCTCTCTTCGGCCAAGACGATTTTCTGGAATGGCAATCTCGGTGTTACAGAAGACAAGAAGTTTGTTCATGGTACCTATGAAATTGCTCGCTATATGGCAAAAATCAAAGCCGAAAAAGTCGTTTCTGGTGGCAACACGGCCGATGTTGTCGACGAGCTTGGGCTTCAGGGTGGGTTTGATTTTATCTCAACAGGCGGATCGGCCACTTCGGATTTAATTGCTGGTAAGAAATTACCAGTTTTGGAGAAATTATTAAAATGAAACTGAAACCGATTTTACAAAAAGCCTACTCTGAACATTACGCTCTCGGTGGTTTTAATTTTTTTAATCTAGACTCGGCCAGAGCAATTGCTAAAGCTGCGGCTCGAGCCAAAAAGCCAGCTTTGATGATGGTGACTGAGGGTTCGATTGAATATGCCGGTTTGGATTATTTAATTGCCACATTTGAAAAAGTCAGAGCCGAGACTGGTGCTGAAGTTTTTTTGCATCTTGATCATGGCAAAAATATCGAACTATTAAAAGATTGTGTTAAAAAAGGTTTTGATTCTGTAATGTTTGATGGCTCGAGTCTACCGCTTGATCAAAATATTTTAATTTCAACGGATCTGAGAAAATATGCTCACAACAAAGGTGCAATTTTTGAAGCGGAAATCGGGCATGTCGGCGGGCACGAGGACAATGTTAACTCGAGCGTTTTTAAAACTAATCCTGCCGAAGCGTTAATGTTTTATGACCGAGTCAAGCCCGATATGTTGGCGGTTGCGATTGGCAATGTTCATGGAGTTTTGACGACTGACGAGCAGCTCGATTTTACGTTGTTAGCGAAAATTCAAGATACGATCAAAGCCCCGATTGTTTTACATGGTTGTTCAAATCGCTCAGGACGCGACTATCAGGTGGCGATCTCTGAAGGTGTTATAAAAATAAATATTGATACTGAAATCAGGCAAATTTTTGTCGAGTCAATGCATCGGGCATTAAAACAAAAAATGACCGATCCACGAAAAATTTTAGGACTAGCCGAAGATCAAATTTCTAAACACGTCGAAGAAAGAATCGAACTCTTTGCCAAGGGTTGCTGTATAAGATAATCCAGCCCTCCAATTTTCGTCATTGCGAGCGTCGAGGGTGAATCGAATGTGTCATTGCGAGCCCGTCGAGGGCGTGGCAATCTGGACAGACCTTACCCAAGGCGCTAGGGTTGACGGCGAGGGTGAAAGGTGCTATATTTTCTCGATTCGCGAATTACTCCCGCTAGGCGGGTTGGTTCATAAAAACCCGTTTTGTGCGGGCTGAGCGAAAGACCTTTGAGGAGTAGGAAATGAAAAGGCAGATCTTGAGTCCGGCTGCCAGATGGGTAATTTGGCCGCTGATGGTTGTCGTGGTCGTGTCCATGCTCGTTGCATATCAGCATGGCTATCGACTCCGGATTGGTCCTTCGATGGGTCAGACCATCGGGATCATCTACCGGGTTGATGTTGGCGCTCAGCCGACTTATGTCAACCAGTTCGTGGTCGTTGAGGAGCCTGAGGAATCCCGGCTAAAGCGTTGGTGGAGTTTCCCGAGGCGCTGGTTTGCCAAGGATACCGCCAAGCGGGTCGTCGAGATCCAACATGACGGCGTTGTCGTTATGGGGGATAACGACGAAAGGTCGCAGGATTCACGCGACTGGAGAAACGCTGTCATTCCCTGGAACAAGGTTCGAGGGGTGATCGTCAGTCGTTGGCCGTCCGCAAAGTCATTCCGCGATCAGGTTACTTGGCGCTTTCCGCCACGTGATCAGCTGTGGTCTGAAGACTCGAGCATGGTCGCTATCGCTCAGGGTGGCGAGCTGATTGTGCTGGAACGCTCGGGCCGCGAGACGCTGTTGGGTGGCTATGCTGAAAAGTCCTGGGAGGGTCATCCAATTGTCTGGCGCAATGGTCGTTTGGCATACAAGCCGGACAAAAGGCCATTCGTCTGGGCAATATGGGATCCCCGGGGACCAGGCTATTCTTTCGACCTGGCTCCAGTGTATGCCGCTCGCTGCGCCAAGCTTCCGAAGTTTGGGCCCAGATCGATCGAGAAGTTCGAAATGATGGCCGCAGACTTTGGTGGTCAGCCCAGAATACTGACACTGCCGAAGCCTGTGAATGTTGCCTCGGTCGTGATCGATCACGACTCGGCTGCTCCAGTTACGCTGACCGTCAACGGTCGGTCGGTCGATGCAAACATCGGCCAGACGACCTTGTCGCTCGGGGCAAGTCAGCTCGTACGATCGGTCGCAGTCTCGTTCTCTGGGGCAGGCAACATACCAACAGCGGAAGTGAAAAGCATCACCTTTCGCTGACGACTTTTCGATGCAAACGGGGCGCCCTTCGGGGCGCCCCTCCTATTTGGTATAATATTTCTAGATGTATAAATACAAAACGTTTATAGTTTTAGTTTCTGTGCTAATATTCATCGGTCTGGTTGGCTATTTACTATATTTTTTACAAAAAACACCTAGCGCTACGCCGAGTGCAAGTGCCAATGTCAACGCAGCAGTTGTTAGTTCGAAGGCAGAGTGGGATGGTGGAACCGCTACTAATCTTGATTCTGATGCAAGTCCAGGAAGCATAAAAATTTTAAATAAATCTGAAACTAACTTGGATCTGGGCGCACTCTTTGGGGCTGGATCGATTTCAATAACTACTAATGCTAACGATGGGACTAAGGGTAATGCAATAGACGCTGACAATTTTACCTCGTGGGATACGGGTTTTAGTGAGTCGCCGGTTGCATATACATGGACCATTAATATGGGTTCGAGCTATTATTTTAAAACATTATCAATGTTTACTGATAGCGCTTGCCCTTTCTACGCATCATATTCTAATGATGGGAGCTCTTATACTGAGGCTAGCTTCGGCTCATGCTCTGGCCCTAATCCACCAGGAGCGGGAGTGAGGTGCTCGAATACTATTAATGGTGACGGCCAATATTTTAGGTTAACTCACACGACTTCAGGCGCATGTCCGGCTGGATCAATATATGACGTAGATCTTTCTGCTACCGGAATGTCTACTCATAAAGCTACGGTTGATGGTGGTGTTAATTTCTGGGAATGGGAAAGTTTTTCGGACACTAAGACAGTTCCGGCAAATACGGCCGTAAACTATAGATATAGAACTTCCGCAGACGGTGTTTCTTGGACTTCTTGGGTTAGTAGTATCGCTTCAGTTACATCAAGAGTGGGTAATACAAAGTATCGCTATCTTCAAATTGAAGCTACACTAACCAATACCGACGGAGCCTCCACTCCATCAGTTGATTCCTACTCTGTCCAGTATCACACCGACGTGAAGCCCAATAAACCAACTGCTGCAACTGCGGTGGTGCAGTAGTATTTTTTACTTTCAGCGTCTCTTTGATAAGTTTCTACAGCTTTTCTTACGATCGTATAAAAAGCTGTAAAAGGCCCAGGTGAACAAACAAATATCAATACTAAATGAGCAAGAATATTTTTATTACAAAAGAAGAGAAACCAGCCTTTGCCGAAGTGGCCAAGGCCGTTTTGAAATATGCTCTCCTCGGCTTGGCTGCTGGCATTTTTTTAACATCTCCCGCTGGTTTATCGAAAATAATTCCAGAGCTGAACAAACTTCGCAAGAAGCATGGCGATAAGATTGTGGACAAATCACTAAATAAAATAATCAAAGATCGATTTGTAAAAATAACATAGAAAAACGGCGAAACAACCTTGAAAATTACCGAAAAAGGCAAAGTAAGACTAATTAATTTCGATATCGATACAATTAAAATCCAGTTAGGTAAATGGGATGGAAAGTGGAGGTTCGTAATTTTTGATATTCCCGAAAAGAAACGAATAGCCCGTGACATTTTACGCTCAAAATTAAAAGAAATTGGATTTATTCAGATCCAAAAAAGTGTTTGGGCTTGTCCTTATGAATGCGAAGAGGAGATTGCTTTTATATCCTCAGTTTATGAGGTAGAAAGATATGTGAACTATATCGTTGCAGCGAAAATCGATCACGAAGAATTTTTAAAAACAAAGTTCGGCCTCTAACTCGTTCATATAGCTTTTTCTACGATCGTAGAAAAAGCTAGAAAGATAATGTGACCGAAAGAATGTAATTTGTCGGAAATAATTTAATAGCTTCTGGCTTTTGCCAGATCTTTTGATTATGCTTTAAATATAAGTTGTTCATTTGCCTACAAATCGAGCCCACAGGGCAAGGAGATGAGAGCATTGGGAAATCCGAAGAATCCGCCGTATATGCCGCGCGGGGTGAGGCTGTGGCTTTCGAGAGATCACGTCAAGGGCAGTAGTCATCCGCGACACTATCTCACGAGTCTGCAGGGGATCTACGATCAGCTCGGGATGGGCCCGAATCATGAACCGGTGTTCATGACCGTCGGGGGCTGTCAGAATCAGGCCCGTATCTATGCGGTGAAGGCCGGCTACAGGGTACGCTACCCCGACTTGCCGGGCAACACTCTCAACCCGGACAAGACCATCGCCGCCGCGCTCGCTGGCGCTTACCAGTGCCTGTGCATCGGTTATGGCGACACTCGTCCCGGCGCCTCCCACGACCCTGGCATCAACCGCTCGCTGTGGGAGTTGCCGTTCTCGCGCGTTCCGAAGGACGCACTGTTCTCCCAGAGGTGCCTGAACCGCAATGACGTCCACCAGCGTTTCACGCTCAGTTACAAGGACGTAATCCGGATGCTTCCCAGCGGTTCGCACGTCTTCATGAAGCTGCGTGGCAGCAAAGGTCTGCGCGAGTTGTATCTCGATCCGGAGATGTCGGGCGAGTATATCGTCCAGAATGGCGAGAGTGCCTTTGGCCATCCTGGCGACGACGGAAGCGGACCGTTGGCAACCGCGCTTGAGTTCGCGTACAACGCATTGCGTCGGAGTGCCGACCGCAACTATCAGTGCAAGCAGGACACTTCCCGCTGGGGCATCGTCCCGGCCAACGGGTAGACTCATCATCTACCGCACAAGTTTCATGGGGACCCGACGCTGGGTCCCCGTCGTGCTTTCTGCACCTTCTGTTAAATTTTAAAATTCTTCACTTTATACGCTATAGCGTTTTAAATGAAGAAAACTATTATTTTTCATAGACAAATTTATTGGTAAATTTACTAATTTGTGAATTGATAAGCTGAAATATTTCTGCTATATTGCAAACTGTTAACTAATGAAGGATGCTCCCACACTTTTCAATCTCTTGCAGTATTCTTAATCTAAGAAATCTGCAAATAGATTTCAAAATGCAGGGACTTCCTGATTTCCTTCCTGCCGTGGAGCGGAAATCGAGGATCGTATGGAAACAACACTCAAGCAAATTTCTAAAAACAGGGTAAAGATTTCAGTTACTATTTCAGCCGTAGACATGGAGGCGTATTTCGAATCGCATTATGAAAAATTAGCCCCGACAGTTAATCTTCCCGGTTTTCGCCCAGGCAAAGCTCCTCGAGTTATGACAATTGAGGCAATCGGCCAAGCTAGAATTGCCAATATGGCATTAGAAGAGGCGATTGATGAGGCTTATAGAAATTCTCTGAACGAGCATAAGAAATATCCTGTTACTGCTCCAGCAATTTCAATCTCCAAGCATCCACAATTTGAAGGCAACGGCGAGCAAAACGAATTAAAATTTGATGTCGAATTTGATATTTTGCCAGAAGCCAAAGTGGGCGATTACAAAAAAATCAAAGTTAAACCAATTGATCCTAAGGCGCTCATCGTAAACGACGAAGAAGTAGATAAAGTTGTTGACTACCTAAGACGTCAGTCATCTGATTTAAAGCAAGTCGATCGAGCAGCTAAAATGGGCGACTGGTTAGATTTATCATTTGAAGGATCGGTCAAGGGAGTTAAAAAAGACAAACTCACGTCCCCTGCCATGCCAATCGTTTTGGGTGAAACCAAGCTTGTTCCAGGATTTGAAGAGCAAATCGTCGGCATGAAAAAAGCCGAAACAAAAACTTTCAAGGTCAAATTCCCCAAAGATTTTGCGGATAAAGAATTCGCTAATACTGAAGTTGAGTTTTCGGTAACTGTAACTGATGTTAGAGAAATAAACCTTCCAGAAATGGATGCGAAGTTCTTCGAGAAGTTTGGACTAAAAAATATCAAAGAATTAAAGACCAACATTAAGGCCAGCCTTGAGGGCGAGAAAACAGAGCAGCAAAGACAAACTCAAGTGGCTGAAATCTCTGAGCAAATTATCAAGATGACGAGAGTTGATATTCCAAAATCTCTGATTGATAATGAGAAATCAAGAATGAAGCAAATGCTTTCTGAAGATTTGATGAAGCAGGGCTCGACGATCGAGAAATACATGGAGAGTCTCAAAATCACCGATAAAAAATTTGAAGAAGATCTTCATACTCAGGCAGAGCGCAATATCTTGCTCGGTGTCGGAATTGGTGAAATTGCCCGAAAAGAAAATATTGAAATCAACTCCCAAGAGGGAACGAAGAGAGTATTCGATTTTCTCGCAGAGAACTCCAAATAATCAGACACCCAAATAGCACCCGAATTTAGTCCCGAATATCCACCCTAATGAGTTTTATTCGGGTGCATTCGGGAGTTCAATCTAATTTCAGCTTGAGGTGTATGAAATCAGTTTCGTTAATCTTAACTGTGCGTGTTTTGGTGCGCTTGTTTGAAATTTTGTAGAATCCGGCTGATGCGAAAACTTTAGTAATGCCATGCTGATTGGTGGTGAATTTTTCAATCGGATCACCTTTGGCATTGTAAAAATCAATCTCGGTATTTCTTATCGGCTTACCGTCTAAGCCCGTAACTCGAAAATGGTGATTGCGTCTGAAAAGATCGATACTTATCAAGATATTTATGACCACTACGCCCAGATCGAGAATCTTTGGCCAGATACTGTAATTGATCGGTAGGGCTAATCCAAGCATTGCGCCAATTATAAATAAAACAATGCTGACTGGAAATAAAATTTCATAAAATAATGATAGATTTTTTGCTGAATGAACTTGCTCGATCGGTTCCATTTTGAGATCAAAACTAAGGTTTCGACTCTTCACTTCAAATTTTTTCGTCGAACTAGGTGAATAGCCAAATTTTTCGACAGTTATTTCGTATTTGCCTGGGTTAAGAGACAGCGTCACATCTGGATCTCGAGAGACAAATTCGCTCACAATATTGTCTCTATCATCGAAAATCGAGATTTTTAAATACCTGATAATTTTGCCAGACTTCTCCTCGATATTTAGATTGACTCCTTTGACGCCGCGGGGCTTGCGATTTTCGAGGAAAAATAAGAGTGATAGATCGGGGGAGTTTTTGACGACGAAATTTAAAAATAAATATTTGATGGCAAAAACCGCGGATATGACAAAGTATAAAAAGAGAAGAAAGGATAGTGTATTTGATAAGTCGGTCCGACCTTGTAGAGTCTGGCTGATTTGGTTTGCTGCGATAGCTTTTGAAAACAAAAAGTCCATATGTTTATTATAGATGATTTGAGGGGATTTTGTTAAAATCTTAACTTTCTAAAGCCGTTTTTTGGCACTTACCTTTAAGGAGCGTTCGTTCGACCAGCGTTCTCACTCACTCGGTTCTCGACCGATTTTGCCCAAAGGGCAACCATGCAAATCGGTCTGCGAATGTCCTTAAGAGGCAAGTGCCCGAGGGATTTTTAAAAGCGAAAATCATCTTTTGTTGATGGAGGTTATGTTTTACTAAATTTTTGTAATCGAAAAGGGCCCCCACAACGGGAGGGCCCTTTGAAGAGGTGCGGTAAACTCACGCGCCTCTGTTATTCACATATCGCTGTGATAGCGGAGCTTTTACAGTCGCTCAGGACTCGGGTGAATCTGATATTCCGGTGGTTGTGTAGATCAGTGGATCTACTGTGACGGTAGTCCACCCGGATGTTCCAGTTTCATCGAACTTCCGGGCGTATCTGATCATCCAGACTGCCCATTGGCTCATAGTGCGATCTTGGTCGAGTGCTTCGTCGTAGAACACTATGTCTTTGCCGGAGAGGCTGATCTCTGCGACGAGCTTACCCTGGACGAAAAAGGCGGCGTATCGGTAAGTTTCTCGCCAACGCTCAGTTTCCAGGTCGTTCGTGATCTGCCACTCGTGGACTTCCTTGAGATTCCACTGGATGTCGCTAAACCACGTCGCCCCGAAGTTCATCCACTCCGCTTTAGTAAGCTCGGGATGGAGGCTGGTTTGTCCGATCGTGCCAAGATCAGTCGCCATTCTTATGGCCATCTGCCTCGAACCAGAAAAGTGCATCTTGCTCATTGTCAACGTCCCCTTTTGGCTCCCGTGGAGCCTCGTGTTTTACTCAAGGAGGAGTGGGGTCCTCGATGAGCGTTCGAGAGATAATACCACAAAACACCCCAAAAGTCAAGATTCGGGGTATTCTCCGGCGAAGAAGGCGCGCTTTCGAGCCGTGATAGATATGCCTTGCTCTGTGAAGTTGAAAGCTGGAACTGATTATCCGTCAGACTTGAACGGAATGAATTCCAGAAGGTTCAACGAACAGAGCTACAGCTAAGCGCGTGTTGGGGTAAGAAAGCTGTTGAAAACTAGGGGACTTGCCCGCAATCAAGCCCCTTGTTTGCAGCATTATGGTTTTAGCAGGCGCAGCCTGCTACTAATGTAAAGTTCTCTTGACTACAAACCCCCGAAGTGATTAAATTGGGTCTCAAGAAAGGAAACAAAAATGAGCTATCTAATCCCCACCGTAATAGAGAAATCGCAATTTGGCGAACGAGCCTATGACATTTATTCTCGACTTTTGAAGGAGAGAATCATCTTTTTAGGCGGACCAATCGATGATGATGTCGCAAATATCATCATTGCTCAGCTTCTATTTTTACAATCCGAATCCGACAAAGAGGACATCAAGCTTTATGTAAACTCTCCTGGTGGCTCAGTGACTGCAACCCTCGCCATTTACGACACGATGCGTCACGTCAAACCTGATATTTCGACAGTTTGCGTCGGTCAAGCAGCATCTGGCGGAGCAGTTCTTTTAGCCGGTGGAACCAAGGGCAAGAGATATGCCCTACCAAATTCTCGGGTTATGATTCATCAGCCGCTAGGTGGAGTTGAAGGTCAGGCTACGGACATTCTTATTCATGCTGAGGAGATTATCAAAATCAAAGACCAGTTAAATCAAATCTTGTCCGAAGCGACCGGAAAAAGTAAAAAACAGGTTGAATCTGACACCGAGCGAGATCGATTTATGACTGCGGACGAAGCTAAGAAATATGGACTAATAGATAAAGTGCTTTGAAATGGAACATTTCAAAGAGGTATAGAGAATAGAGTAGGGAGTATATAGGAAAAATGGAGAAGATAAAAAGTTACAGGGACTTGGTAGCGTGGAAAAGATCGCATGATTTAGTCCTTATGGTTTATCGTTTTTCCGCTTTGTTTCCAAAGTCAGAGATTTTTGGTCTTACGTCTCAGATGAGACGTTGTGCTGTATCTGTAACCTCAAACATTGTTGAAGGGTTTGCGCGTAAAGGCACAAAGGAGAAAATTCAGTTTTATTACCAAGCAAAGGCTTCTTTGACCGAGCTACAAAGTCAATTAGAAATTTGTAGAGACCTCGATTTTTTAACAAATGAAGATTATATTCAAACTGAAGAAAGAGTCGAAGAGTGTCATAGATTATTAGGCGGATTAATTAAAAACCAGAAAGGATAGAACTGAGAATAGCTGCATACTCTATACTCAATTCTATATACTCCTATGGACCCTAGGACAACAAAGCTTGCTAAGTCAGTCGTTAATCATTTTCTCAAGGTCAAACACGATCAAAATGTGGTTATTTCCGGCTCGACTGAAGCGGAAGATTTTATTAGAGCTTTATACAAAGAAGTTTTGATTGCCGGCGCGCATCCAGTTCTCAGGGTTTCGATTCCTGGGCTTGATTCAATGTTTTATAAATACGCTAAAGATCATCATCTAGCTAAATTTCCCGACATTTTCGATTACACCGCCAAGCATGTCCAGCACTATATAGGGATCTCAACTGACACGAACACACGCGAAATGAGTAATGTTGATCCGAAAAAAATGGCGACTAGACAAAAAGTTACCAAGCCAATCATGAATTATATCGTCAATGAGCGCGATAAAATTAGAAGAAGCACGGTTGGCTATCCCTGCATGGCTCTGGCCCAAGAGGCGGAAATGTCGATGGAAGAATATGAAGATTTTGTATATGGTGCAGTTTTACAGGATTGGGAGAAGCTCGGAAAAGTTATGGGTAAAGTTCTAAAAGCGTTTCGCAAGGGCAAACATGTCAAATTAATCGGTCACAATGTTGATCTAGAATTTGATATTCATAGTGATAAAGCAATGGACGATTTAGAGGGGGATAACATTCCGTGTGGTGAAATTTTCATGGCGCCAGTTCGCGAGAGTATGGAGGGATTTATTAAGTTTGATTATCCAGGGATCGAAGCTGGCAAAGAAGTCGCTGATATTTATTTAGAATTCAAAAAAGGCAAAGTTGTCAAATACGACGCCTCAAAAAACAAAGCATTTTTAAAAGAAATGCTCGAGATGGATAAAAACTCTTCTTATGTTGGCGAGTTTGGAATAGGGTGTAATCCAAAAGTTACCAAATTTACTAAAAATCTCTTATTTGACGAAAAAATCGGCGGGACGATCCATCTGGCTCTTGGTATGGCCTACAAAGAAAACGGCGGAGGCAACGACTCGGCTGTTCATTGGGATATTGTCAAAAGTATGAAAAAAGCCAAAATCATTCTCGATGGAAAGACCATTCAAGAGAATGGTGTTTGGAAGATCTAGTACTCAAAACCATTGTATTAACGGGAGGAAAATGCTATATTTCGCCCATCAGCGGGAGGTATTCCTGTTGATGTTTTGATTGAAAATTAGGAACTAGAAAAAGGAAGGGGGGACTAATGGGCCCTTCGAAATCGCAAAACGCGAACTTCGTAGAAGTTCTCGTGCTGCAAGCTAGGGATGGTGACGCGAAGGCGTTTGATCAGATCGTAGATCTCTACTCTGAACGTCTGTACAGCCACATCGCGCGTCTGGTACACGATCCTATCGAGGCAGAAGATATCGCACAGGAGGCATTCATCAGAGCCTTCAAGAATCTGCCTGGTTTTCGAGGGGCTTCTACCTTTCAGACCTGGCTCTATCGGATTGCTGGTAACGTGGCGATCGATTCGGCTAGGCGTCGAAAGAGAAGAGGGAGTATCTCTTCTCTTGATACTCCCCTTGATACCGAAGGTGGAAGTGTGGCACGTGAGCCCGAAGACCGCGACGAACCAGGACCAGAATGCAGTCTCGAGGTTGACGAATTGCGACGACAAGTGCAACAGGCGATCGGCAAGCTCAGCCCAAAGTTAAGAAGGGTAATCGTACTGTACGAGTTGCAAGGACTGTCCTATGAGGAGATTACTGTCTTGGATGGTTGTCCTCTCGGAACGGTCAAGAGTCGCTTGTTCAACGCACGCAATTCGCTGAAGGTCATAATTCAAGAAACACAAAGAAGAAGGGAGGAACATGACATGGCACTAAGGCCCACCGGTAGACGCAAGAAGGGCGCTGGTCCTACAAAAACAGCGCAAAATCCAGCTGCCACGATACAAGGCCTCAGGAGGCAAGTGCGTGGTTGGTTGGAGAATGCGACGTGGAACCAAGGCTTCAAGGGGATGGATGTTGATGTGTTGGTCACCGAAGTATATCGGCGGGCCGACGCGTGGGTCGGAGTGTTCGACGGTCACGGGAGAGTGAGGTTTCTGGAGGGGTGGATGAAGCGCTTGGCGGAGCTGGTTGCACAGATGGCAACCGAGAATGTCAAGCGCCAACCATGCCTTGATGAGATAGCTCTCGCAGGAGGGCTGGAAGAAGATGGTCAGAACGAACCTTCAGGCGAGGTCAGTCGGTCACTAGATGAGTTGTTGGCGAGTCAGCCAGATGTTGCTGGTTTGCTGGAACTTCTACCCGACGGTCTTCGTCAGGCCTATGGGCTGAAGGTTGTCTGTAACTCAAGTAATGGTCAGATTGCCACGGCAATCGGGGTCGAACCCTCGAAAGTTAGGGGCATTTTGAACCAGTCGCGAGAGTTACTGATCGGAATTCTGGGTAGCAAGGAGGAATGCAGACAGGCAAGTCGTAACCAACACACTGGCCAGGAAGGAGGTCAGACATTGGGTAAGCGAAGCGCTGGGCCGGCCATCATCGCAAGTAGGCCGGCTAGTGAAGTGGAGAAGATCCCTTACGCCGATTCCCGGGGAAACTGTCTACCAAAACCTGGCTAGGGTGTATGAACGCAATGACGAGACACTCTTGGCGAGGTGGGTAGCGTTCTTCGGGTCGGACAGCCTCGACGGAATGTTCAAGCGCTTCTGCTTTCACAAGCGTAGCGCGTACGAAAAGCAGAACCTGCCGAAGCTCAATCCTAATCAGGCAGCCAAGAGTATCCCGGCTATCGATTGGATCGAGCGTGAGGTTGGCGAGTTGACTCTTTATGCCCTCTTCGAGCAATTGATTGGAGAGGGTGAAGGAGCGGAAGATCAACTGGCCGAACTCTGTCATCTCGTCGGTTGCACTGACCCAGACGAATTGATGGAGAGGCTCGACTGGACCAAGGTACCAGACACTCCTCGTATCGAGGAGCAAGCGCCATTGCCCAGAGGGGGTGATGAAGAAGTTATGAGTGACACAAGCAAGAACGGTGAGCGTCTGGCGAGGGAGGTTCAGAGCTGTCTTGGCTTCAGGGTCAACCCTGATTCGACGCTCGTGCGCTTACACGCAGTCTTGACCGAGACGCAGCGCGGGAAGCTCTACGAGGTTGTCGGGGTTGATGACCAGGAGGGGTTCGCAAGCTGGGCCGAAGCCGAGCAGGATGAGGCCTGGGAGCCCATGGTGCTCGACTCCGACGAAGATGAAGAAGAGGAAGAGGTTGCTGTTGACCCCGAAGACGAGGAGGATGAGGAAGACGACCGTGACGAAGAGGACGATGACGAGAGTCCTGCGGCCCGACGTGCTCGTCAGGCTGTTGTTCGGCCCGCAGAGGCAGTAGCGAGCGAGCCAACCAAGGCTGAGCCCGAGGTTGACTTTGCCAAGCTTGTCGAAACGGCCGAGCCATTCGCAACTCTCGAAGAGTTCGTGGGTCAGATCCTTTCGCCAGCCGGCTATGCCCGACTGGCGGTGACGTCGGTTACCCTCTGGGGCATCGACAAGGAGATGACCTTCGCTCATGCTGTCTGGGTGATTTTCAAGAAGCATGAAGGAGAGGATGGCACTGGGCTCATCCAGTTGAGCAAGCTCGCGAGGGGCAGGAGGAAGGACTTTCGGGACAGGCTCCCCGACAAGATCGATACCCTGATTCTCCAGCAGATGAAGAACGAGGAGGCTCGACGTATCGCGGCCCAGAAGCAAGCGGGCCAGCCGTCGACACATGTCGCTGGATCAGCAGCCGCAACAAGTATAATCACCAGCACCAATTCGAGCGGTGCACCGTCCGCGCAGGCGGGCAAGAAGGAGGAAGCCATCGTGGGCAACAAGACCGCTACCCCGTGGAAGACGACGACGGCTGAGGGTTTGCCGGGCGCCGAACCCGGAGAGATGCTTCAGCCGTATATGCTGAAGCGGTGGGAGGCGAATGATACCGCCGACCACAAGGTGATGGCTGACGAGATCGCGGCGAAGTACCCCAACTACGGGATTGACTTCGACAAGGTTATGCAGCAGATCACCTACATGAAGTCTCTGCGCCGCAAGGGCGGAGGGGCAACTCCCACGTCAACGACACCGACGAAGCCGCCCGCTGTCGCACCGGCTGTTCCGGTTGCGCCGGTCGCTTCGGCCACTCCGGTTGTGCCCAAGGCAATGCCCAAGAAGGCCGAACCGAAGAAGGCCGCGCCCAAGGCTGCCCCCAAGAAGGCGGCTCCGAAGAAGGCTGTCGCCAAGAAGGCAGAGTCGAAGAAGACGGTGCCGGTTCCGATGCAGATCGCTGCGGTGCACTACGTCTTCAATCGCAGGATGGGCGATCTGCTCAGGCTCTGCGAGGCGGCTGTGGCGCCGGACCCGAACTGGCCTGCACCCTTGCCTGAGCAGACGCTTACGTCCTACGTGACGCTGCTGAAGAGCGAGCCCAACTTCGACCGCGAGCTCGTCTGCAAGGTCATTGCCGCCAATACCGATCTCGGCCTGAAGGAGCAGGTTACCTCTCTGGACCCGATCTACGACGCAATTGACACGATCGAACCGACACCCGCTCCGGCTGCTCCGATTGAGCCGCCGCCGGCTCCGGTACCGGTCGACCCGCCGGCCTGTGGTGCGTGTGGTGGGGCCATGATCTTCGGGGCTGATTCGTGGCAATGTCCGCAATGCAACCGGCCGAATTCGCAACTCGCTCGTCAGCTCGAGCTGGATCTCGTCGCGGACCTGCTCGTCGAGGTCTATGTGTCGGCCGGCAACACGCAAGCGGCCGATCTGGTCAAGATGACCCACCTGCTCGCGCCTGACGTGGCGCGCGCAGTCGTACTCAAGGCAGTTAAGACCGCCCTACTCGGGTAGTCCTCGATCGCCTTCGTAACAGGGGCCCCGCAAGGGGCCCCTGAGCTGTTTTAAATGATTTGTGATATATTCACCTAAAGGACTGGGTAGTAGAAATTTGACAAATGCATCGTATATTTTTATTAGGTAGTCATTGGCGCAATAATTTATCAGAGCTCAGTTTGTGATAAGCTCAGTTTAGCATTTATAAAAAATAGTCAAATTTTCACTACCCGGGAGACAATATGGATTTTTTAGAATTAGTTACCAAAAGACATTCGGTTAGGATTTATCAGGACAAAGATGTGTCAGAAGAGGATGTTCGGAAAATTTTTGAAATTGTGCGATTGGCACCATCGGCTTTTAATGCACAGGCTTTTAAATTTGTCGCTTATCGAGATCAAAAGATTAAGGATCAATTAGCTGAAGCGACGGGTATGACATATATTGCAAAAGCTCCAGTTGCGATTGTTGCAGTAGGTACAGACACGACCAATAAATATAACGAAACTGATGTGGCGATTGCGCTCGATCATTTGCAATTAGCGGCTGCGGAGCTCGGTATTGGGTCGGTTTGGATCGGTACGCTCGGTCACGATAAAGTTGATAAGATTATTGGGCCAATGCCGGAAAATTCTAAAGTTTACGCTGTCATGCCGCTCGGGTATGATGCAGCCAAAGAAATGCCAAAGAATCGCAAGAAATTCGAAGAGCTATTTTCGTTTGAAAAATTTAAATGATGTCCCACTTCGCCCGTACTGTTCAACCTATTACATAGTGTACGAACAGTGCGGGCTACGAGGGACTTTCGGGTCCCGATGCAGGGACTCGAAGGGGAGGAATATGCCTGAGCCGATATGTAGTTGTAAACCAAATCAAGTTAACGCTAGGGTGGCTCGTGCCAATGCATTTTTTACTCTAGTGATGGCTCTTATTTTTATATTTACTCCTTTAAAGTGGATCATCTATGTTTTGCTAATTGATTTTGCGCTCAAGGTATTTTTTGGTCCCAAGGCTTCTCCTTTTACTCAATTTAACATTCGACTTATGCGTTGGCTAAAAATTAAACCAAAGCATATTTTTGCTCCGCCTAAAAAGTTTGCCCTAAAGGTTGGGTTGATCTTTTCGCTGGCGGTTTTGGTTTTGTATTTATCCGATCTGACTTTAGCGGCCAATATTGTTGCTGGAGTTTTATCTCTCTTCGCCGCGCTCGAATTATTCTTCGAATTTTGTATGGGTTGCTGGGTCTATTATTTGTTTAACACGGTCAAAAATGAAACCGAAGCGTGATATAGAGTTACTGTTTGAACTCGGTTGCTTGCGATTTGTTAATCGCTCATGGTCTCAATTTTTAAATCCAAATGTTGCAAATGTCTCAGAGCATATTTTTAGGGTTAGCTGGCTTGCCATGATGATTGGTTATGCCGAAAAAGCTAATATCGAAAAAATACTGAAAATGAGCATGGTTCACGATATGGGCGAAAGCCGAACGGGGGATACTAATCCCGTGACCAGAGAATATAACGATCAAGATGAGGCAAAAGCCATCTCGGATATTTTCAAAAATACATTTCTTGATGGTGAAGCAGAAGATTTATATAAAGAATATAAATTGCGCAAGACCAAAGAGGCCAAAATTGTAAAAGATGCGGATAATTTAGAAGTTGATCTGGAAGTAGTCGAGCAAGAAAAGATGGGCTACCAAAAACCAAAAGTTTGGAATAAAGTCCGAGATATTGCCGGGAAAAATTTATACACAAAAACTGCTAGAGAACTTTATAAAAAAATTAAAACTGCCGATTGCCACGATTGGCATGTAAATTCTCCAAATCGTTTTAAAGATATAGAAAAGTGGATGAAATAGGTTGAGTTTTTTCTAAACTTTGCTAAAGTATTTTTTATGCGCTGTGGGCGCTTTCGAGTTCATAGGATTTACGGAGGTTTTCATGGGAGGAGCGGAGTTTGACAAAGCATACGCACGACTTGCCCGGCTACTGTCGGGCAATTACAACACAGCAAGAGCTACGGTAATCCGCGAGTCAGTTCTGGGTTGTCCGGACGAGGGTATCGAGTATGCCCGCTATCGTCTGGCCGGAGGTGGTTGTCTCTATGGTCTCAAAGAGACTGCTATGCTTGTCAGGAAGCTTGGAGTTGATGTCGGAGAACATCCTGACTGTGGAGCTGTACGTGTCTATCTTCAGCGAGTGAAGGGGATTAAGGCACCGACAATGAAGCAGGTGGATGACGCCGCTGTTGAATGGAGTCGGACGGTTGCCGCAATGGCGGGTCAGAAGGTTGTGTCGATGGAGTTGCATCGTCCGGCTCACCATGACGCAGTCTGTCTGTACTACGACGGAACTGGCAAGATGACAAGCTGCGAAGGACTCCCTCGGGGGTTCATCGTCAGCCGTTCGATTTTGCCGCGAGATTACGCTACTCGTGAAGTTGTGACCTTGGCCGAGATCGCATTTGCTCACGGCTTCAATGACTATTTCACCCACGAGCAACCCTTCTACCTGGTTGGGGTTGGCAAAGATGAGAACCACTCACGCGAACTCCAGGAGGAGCTCGCCGAACATGCCGTTCCACAACTGATGATCTCTGAACAAGCTCGGACCAAGACAGCTCGGATTCATCTTCGCGCTGCCTGATCTACCCACAGGCTCAATCTTGGGGCGCCCGGCTTTGTGCCAGGCGCCCCAGTTGCTTTTTAAAATCTACTTGACTTAAGAATGCAAAGTTCTATTATTGAGCCCAAGAGCTACGGCTAGTTATCTAGTCGAGGTGCACTGTGCACCTGGTCGGGAAACCGGCATGCTCCCACGCACTGAGCGTGGACATTCTTTGACAGATTGGCAGGTAAACGACATGAGTAGTAAGAGCGTATATCCATATCCTCTCGAGTTAACAAAGCTCGAGGGATTCGACCCGACAGAGTCTGAAGTACGCGTTGCAGAGTCGTTGAGCTTTCAGTATCTTCGCACGAACGGTCTGCCGAACTTCGGCGAGCTGGGAACTGCCATCAGCGTGAAGTTGCGTAGTAGCGATTACTACAGTGTTGACGAGGTCGCGCCAGTCGAGAACCCGCTTTCCAGTCCCCAACAGCTCGACAACTACATTGCCGAGCAGTGGGAGTATCTGCGCAAGGTCACTGTGTTGACCAGGCAGGTTGCTCGCGATCTGGGTCGTCCGGTTGAACAGGCGATGCCAGGTAAAGAGACCGATCCGGATTCTCGCCTACTCATTGATCTCAATCTGTGGCTCGGATACGAGCAGGATATTAGCTTCCGCTGGGAACTATATCACGCTAAACTCGTATCGCGAGCTGCAGATAAGGCCTGGATGACAGAGGTAGAGCAATTCCGCCAGAGCGGTGCGTCCAAGTTGGTGCTGGTGATGACCGGTGCGATGCAAACTGTAGTGCAAGATCAGATTCACGAGCAGATCTACGAGGCCGCCAAGGCGCAGCGACCCGAAATCGGCATTGGTTTCGGCAACTATAGTCCTTGGTTCTATCGGACTGACTGCCACATTTGTGGCTTCAGTGGCAATCACGGCGGACGCAATGGCGAATGCTGTAATCGCGGAACCTTTCCAGTAGTTGACTGGGGGACGGCTCAGGATGTTAAGCAGATGATTGCTGATTCACGCCTCCGCCGTCAGACCGAAGTGATCGAGTTTGAGGTGTCGCGTTCAGTCTTCATTGGCTCCTCGACCAACCGTCAATTCGTCTGGCTGCCGATGCTCATCTTCGACGTACGAGCTCTTTCGGCAAAATGCAAGCGCGAGGTCCGTGAAGCACTCTTGTGCTATGTCGAGAGCCAGCGCACCAAGGAGAGGTCAGATGAAGGACTATATTGGACTCGGACCGAAGTTTTCGCTTCGGGTACGAGACAGCCAAAAGCCCTTGTCATAGCTGGCCCGGCGATGAGGGATCCGTCGAACTGGGGGAGGGCGTTTGGCGATGACTATCAACGTTTGCGCGAACTCGCCAAGCTGGGCATGATCGTCACTCACGCCAGTGTCCCATTCGCCTAATCTCACATCTCGGATTCAAGTACCGCCCCGAATTCCCCCCTGTGGAGGCACTCGCCTCGACGTTCTCCAGACCCGCCATCCTCGGCGGGTTTTGAGTTTTTGCAGGTTTATCTTTTGCCACCTCACATCGATCGACGTGAAGTGGCAGTTTTAGGCTAGCGTTTAATTGCCCATTGTTTTACTTTACAAACTTTATAACTTTATGAACTTTATAAACTATTTCACCTGTTGACACTTTGGTTTATTTTGTGATATATTCACCTGTGGAGGCAAATTTGGCTCACATTTTTTGACATTAAAGGAGAAAACTAAACTACGAAGAGTCCTCTTCTGGACTTTTTTTGTTCGCCCTCGATAATATCGGCCAACGAAGTTGGCAAATAAAATAGGTGGCGAATAACCCCTCACTTTGAAATCTATTTGCAGATTTCTTAAATTAAGAATACTGCAAGAGATTGAAAAGTGTGCGGGTTGATCCTTATCTGAAATTTGACAAATAGATTCCATTGAATTGCTTTAGCCAGCGTTTAATGGAAGCAGCAAGAAAATGGTTTAACAAAACCAGATGAGTAAGTGTGGAGACACTTAAAAAACTCGCTAATTCATTATATAGAGCTGACTTCATTTATGGAGTCTCTTACTCTTAACTAAGAGTTTGATCCTGGCTCAGGATGAACGCTAGCGGTGTACCTAAAACATGCAAGTCGTACGCTTGTAAAAGCGTGGCGGACGGGTGAGTAACGCGTGGGAATCTGCCTCAATCCGGGAAATACCTAGCCGAAAGGTTGGTTAATGTCCCATGAGCTCGCAAGAGCAAAGCTCCGGCGGATTGAGAGGAGCCTGCGTCCTATCAGCTTGTTGGTGAGGTAAAAGCTTACCAAGGCTTCGACGGGTAGCTGGTCTGAGAGGATGATCAGCCACAATGGCACTGAGACACGGGCCATACACCTACGGGTGGCAGCAGTTAGGAATCGTACACAATGGGGGAAACCCTGATGTCGTGACACCGCGTGAAGGATGAAGGTTTTCGGATCGTAAACTTCTTTTCTAAAGGACGATTATGACTTTACTTTAGGAATAAGCATCGGCTAACTACGTGCCAGAAGCCTCGGTAATACGTAGGATGCGAGCGTTATCCGGATTTATTGGGCGTAAAGAACATGTAGGCGGTTTTGTAAGTCTGATCTTAAATCCCACGGCCCAACCGTGGAACTGGATCGGAAACTGCATGACTTGAACACTTGCAGGGGTATGCGGAATCTACGGTGTAGGGGTAAAATCCATTGATATCGTAGAGAACACCAATGGCGAAGGCAGCATACTAGGCAGTCGTTGACGCTGAGATGTGAAAGCGTGGGTAGCGAACGGGATTAGATACCCCGGTAGTCCACGCCGTAAACTATGCAAACTAGCTATTGAGATTTTCGACCGTCGCAGTAGCGAAGCTAACGCGTTAAGTTTGCCGCCTGGGGAGTACGAACGCAAGTTTAAAACTCAAAGGAATTGGCGGGGGCTCGCACAAGTGGTGGAACATGGGGTTTAATTCGACAGTAAGCGGAAAACCTCACCAAGGTTTGACATCTATGGAATCCTCAAGAAACTGAGGAGTGCCCGCAAGGGAGCCGTAAGACAGGTGCTGCACGGTCGTCGTCAGCTCGTGGCATGAGTTGTTCCGTTAAGTCGGGAAACGAGCGCAACCCCTATCGTCTGTTAAATTTCTCAGACGAGACTGCCTCCGTAAGGGGGAGGAAGGTGGGGATGACGTCAGATCAGCGTGGCCTTTATACCTTGGGCGACACCCGTGTTACAATGGCTGTCACAGAGGGTTGCAATATCGCGAGATGGAGCTAATCCCTAAAGACAGTCCCAGTTCGGATTGCAGTCTGAAACTCGACTGCATGAAGTCGGAATCACTAGTAATCGTGGATCAGACACGCCACGGTGAATACGTTCTCGAGCCTTGCACACACCGCCCGTCAAGGCAGGAAAGCCGGTAACGCCCGAATTTCCACGTTCGTGGGAACACGGTGGGATCGGTGATCAGGCCTAAGTCGTAACAAGGTATCCGTAGGGGAATCTGCGGATGGATCACCTCCTTTCTAAGGGAGATTGCCTCTATCGTATTCAAGATAGGGGAATCGGTTGAAATTTTGACGCAAGTCAATCTCACTCATCTGGTTTTGTTAGACCTCAATAATAGTATAGAGTATTGAGTATATAGTATTTAGAGAATAGAAGACGCGAAATAGCGTCTTTTATTTGTGCTTTAATTTTTCTTAGAAATTTCATCCTGTATACTAAATACTGTATACTGGATACTGATAAAGGGAGGGGCGTGGCCACTCAAACACAAAGTGCACCAAGGACTGATTTTAGAGAGATGCCGATATTTTTGGCTTTTGTTTCGTGGTGGCTCAAGGAAGTGCCAGGGAGAATAATTTATATTGGCCAAAAATCAATCAGACGAGCTTTTGAATTTTTCTCTATTTATCTCTTGCTTCGATCGCTTTTTGAGCCCTGGAAAAGAGACGAAACTGACACCTCAAACATGGCACTCGACGATAAATTGCGAGTTTTGATGATGAATCTGGTATCTCGCCTGGTCGGAGCGGTCGTTAGGGGTGGAACAATTTTTGTCGGCCTATTCGTCATTTCCGGCGTTTTTATTGCGACACTTGCCGCGACACTTGCCTTTCTATTGTTTCCAGTGATAATTGTTTATTTTATAATTAATGCATTTTCAATTTAGATGAGTAATTTCGATATTAATTCTGCCAGAAATTTTAACAAAGCTCGCAAAGAAAAAGCTCTGATTAGTGGTCTATCGCCATATGTTAAGAATTTGATGATCCTGATAATGGTTTTTGGGGGGATCGGAGTTTTGTATTCGTTAGCTTATGTGGCTTCATATCTTGAAAATGTCTCTCATTTAGCGATAGCAGCTTCCGGCACATACTTAATTATTTATTATTTTCTAAAATCATATAACAAGCCAATCTCATATATTAATTCTGAAAATGTAGTTGAAGCGCTGGATCAGAAGTCTCTTCAGGTTTTGGATGAAGCAATTAAATTAGCCCAAGAGAATAAGTTTGCTCGGATCGAACCGGTTCTCTTAATGGCAGCAATCGAAAAAGATATTGACGGCAAATACATGTTGCTCCGGGCTGGTTTTGGATTAGAAAAAGACATTTCTGGCGTAATATCCGATAACATTTTAAAAATTCCAAGAAATGAAGTCGGCACTGCTGCGGATTTTGCAGCTGAATTTTTGGGGGTTTTAGAATCGGCTCGTGAGAATGCAGCGTCAAAGGGTAGAACGGAAGTTAAAATCGGCGATCTATTTATGGGGTTGATTAGAAAAAGCGATATTTTTAAGACCATTATGTTTGATCTCAAGATGGAGGAAAAGGATATTGAAAGCGTTGTTGAATGGCACGATTTATTGACGGGCTATCAGGAGAAGCTCGCTATGCCGTTTTATGAAAAACCGATGACAGGTGGCATTGGAAAGGACTGGAGTTTTGGATACACAAGAATGCTTAATTCCTATGCCAAAAATATCAATACAGAAATCGAATTTATGGGCGAAACGCACGTTTACGGCCGATCAAAAGAGGTGGATGAGATTGAGAGGGTTTTAAGCAAGACTGGATCAAATAATGTCTTACTAATTGGTGAGCCGGGGATTGGTAAAAAAACTATTGTTAAAGGGTTTGTTTCTAGGATTATCAGTGGATCGATTTTACCGGTACTCAAATATTCTCAGGTTTTTCAGGTTGATACTGGCGCTATTTTGTCAGGATCGGGAGATGAGGGCGAGATTGCGATGAGAGTCAAAAGTTTATTAAACGAAGCAGCTAGGGCTGGCGATGTGATTTTATTTTTTGATAGTTTTCATTCACTTGTTTCGAGAACGGAAGGAGTTGGTCAGGCCAATACTTCAGAGATAATCATTCCTTATTTGCAAGGTGCGGTTAGGGTTATCGGAGCGACGACGATCAAGGAGTATCATCGTGATATCGAGGCGAATCCAGCGGTTTCGGCAGCATTTGAAAAAATAGAAGTTAAAGAGCCAAATACCGAGGAGACGATTGAGATTTTAGAGGAGATGGTGCCATTTATCGAGCATCGCGATGGGGTGTTTTGGCCATATCAATCATTGAGAGAGGTAGTGAGGGTTGCGGCAAAATATATTCAAAATGTACCTTTCCCGACGAAGGCGATCGAAATTATTGATGATGCGTCAGTTTCGACTGCTAAAGCAGGTCAAAAAATCGTTTTAACAGCTCAGATCGACGAATTAGTATCGAGCAAATTGGAGGTTCCAGTGGCAGAAGCACAAGGTCAAGAGGCGCAAAAACTTCTTAATTTAGAAGAATTTTTACATCAGAGAGTCATTGGTCAAAACGAAGCCATTCAAGCAGTTGCTTCGGCTATGCGAAGAGCGCGAGCAGGGATAGAGTCTGGCAAAAGGCCAATTGGAACATTTTTATTTTTGGGACCAACCGGAGTTGGAAAAACCGAAACCGCCAAAGCATTGGCGGAGGCGTATTTTGGCAGTGAGAAATCAATGATTCGGGTTGATATGTCTGAATATCAAGAGCAGTCCTCAATCTATAAATTAATCGGTTCTCCTCCGGCCGCTGGATCCGAAGGTGAAAAAGGACAACTAACGACCGCTGTAGCTGATACTCCATTTACCCTAATCTTGCTTGATGAACTTGAAAAAGCTCACCCTGATATTCTGACTCTATTTCTGCAAGTTTTTGATGACGGGCGGCTTACTGATGGAACGGGTAAAGTGATTGATTTTACCAACTCTATTATTATCGCGACTTCAAACGCCGGCTCGGAGCAAATCAGACAAAATATTATGCATGGCGTTACGGGTGAGTTAATGAAGAAAACTCTTCTAGAATTCCTTCAGACCAAGGGTATTTTTAGACCAGAATTTTTAAACAGATTTGACGCAATTGTTGCCTTCAAACCATTAACTCAAGATGAGATTGTAAAAGTTGCGACCCTGATGCTTAAGGCACTTTCCACGCAAATGGCTGAAAAGGAAATAACATTGAAATTTACCGAGGCTGCGATTGCTCGCTTGGCCAAAACCGGATTTGATCCTGTATTTGGTGCGAGGCCAATGCGCCGCGTCATACAGGATAAGGTAGAAAACATTTTGGCTAACTCGATGTTGTCTGGGCAAATCGCCCGCGGCTCAACAGTTGTGCTAGATGAAAAGGATATAGTTTAGTGTGCTTAGTCTTGAAGAATTAAGAAATTATGGTAAAATTTCTTCAGTTTGGATGAATTTTTGTGCGGGCGATTAGCTCAGTTGGTTAGAGCGCGTCACTGATAATGAAGCTTCGGAAGGGCGGAACTTCCGAATTATCCTTTGAAAATGCATTTCTCATGTATGGGCGATTAGCTCAGTTGGTTAGAGCGCGTCACTGATAATGACGAGGTCTCAGGTTCGAGTCCTGAATCGCCCACCATGAGAAATGCACTAAAATTGATCAGGTTCGAGTCCTGAATCGCCCACCAGTTTTAAAAATAAAAAAGCCGGAAACGGCTTTTTTGTATGAGGCAAGATTTATAAACGCATCAGGGCGCCCTTTTGGGGCGCCCTGGTAGTAGGAGTCGTGGGGGCCGGTTATGATGCCGGCTCCGGGGTGATGTTGGCGGTAGCTGTCGCTCGCTTTGCCCGTGCGGCCTTCAGTATTTCAACCGCCAGCTGGGCGATCGATGAGTTGCCACTGCTCTTGAGCTGTTCGAGCCACCGAGCGATGCGCGGGTTGTCGACGAGGTCGAATTCCTGAACCCACTGCAGCATCATTGGGTTGAGCATCTTGTTGCTGGCTTGGGCGAGGATGAGGCCGGCGATCCGTGGCTTTTGATTGTCTAATAGCCAGTGGAGTGTGGTCGGATCGGGCAGGACTTTGTCGAGGTAGTGGTCAAAGAATCTATTGAGCAGACTCTCCGCCGAACAGAAAGCCAGCAGGGTTGGCCCTTGGACCAGCGCCTTGTCGAACTCTCTGAGAGAGGAGGCGAAATGGCTTCGATCCATGTCGGTTAGCCACGGCTGCTTGCGCTCGGGCGAGGCAATGATTTCCAGTGCTAGCCCGCGGTGCGGGTTATCGGCTTGCAGGGCGATCGCGACGATACCCTGGCGCAGGTACTTATCTCTATCTGACTGCGGTTCATCCAGACGAGAGCCAAGGATTCGCTCGAAGTACTGCAGTCTGTTGGCACCGCCGTGCCACTTAGTCCTACCAAGCACCCACTGGGCCTTCTCGGACCATAGACCGGGGAATGCCAGCAAGCTCTCGCGCAAGCTGTCACTACTCCAGTAGTAGTCCTGCTGATGAGCCCGAGTGGACAAGATGCCCTTGACAACAGGCTTGGTCAGCTCGCCCTCGTGTGGAGTATAACCTGCACCGATAAGTTGGTAGTGATTCTCGGCGAAGAAGTGCCCTGCACTCAGGTTCTGTGCAACCACATATTCGGCGAGCAGGTTCTTGGAGAACACATCCCGCTGAGGGAAGCGCTCCGGCGGGGCTACCTCTAGCCACTCCTGCAGCGAAGCCGGCTTCAGCCCTTCGATGCCCGTCGCAAGGAGCGCAAAATTAGCTCCTCCGCGGCCATGCTCTAGGTTGTGCGCGATAACCCAAGCGAAACGCTCAGGATCTCCCTGCCGCAGGTCGAGAATTCCCAAGTACTTGTCCAGCCAGGATCCATACCTGAAAGGCCCATATATGGTTTTCTCGGCCAAGCAGGAGCCGAGCAGCGCGAGGCCGAACGTTCTGTCGGCCTCATCCCTGAACCGAAGTTCCGGCCATTCGAAGCGGCTCCCATGAGAGACCGCTTCCCTGAAGGACTTTATACCAGCAGCTGCCCAATCAGCCACCTCCCAAACCGGTCGATGGCGAAGCAGCAGATGCCAGTTCGCTACCAGCCAGCCGCCCGGTCCATCGGACGACAGCAGTCTGCCTTCGTTGCTCATCAAGCGGTTGATTATCTGCTCCGACTCGCATGAGCCGGGGACTAAGTCCCGAAGCAGCGTGTAGGTGAGGCGAACTAGCGGGGATAGACGCTCGTCCGGCCGAAGGCCGGCCAGCTTGGCAGCAACAAGTAGCGGGAAACGGCGGCAAAGATCCGCTCGTTCCCGAGCACGAAGTTCGGTGCGCTTCTTGTAGATCGCGCAACAATCTAGAATCAAGTTGTCGACCACCGCCTTCGCCAGCTCAGGCATCTGCTCAAGGTTCGGCAGAGCTAAAAGGCGGCGTAGGATAATAACTCGGTCTTCGTCGGATGGCTTCGGCAGAAGACGGCAACACGCTTCGAACAGGCCAGGTCGGTTAGGTGGTGGAAAGAAATGGAATCGTCTGCCCCCGCACAGCTCGACCAATCGAGCAATGCCTAGGTTCGGATTTGTGTCCAGTTCTTCTCTCACCATATCGGCGTCAATTCCGGCAAAGTTGAACACAAGTTGAGTCGTCGGAGTCTCCCGTGCTGCTGTTAGACGTGTCGCGTCCAGTGCAACAGCCATCGGAAGCGGTAGATCTTGATTCGCCGCGAAGAATTTGCGGATCTTGTTCCGCCGAGCCGAAGTATCATCCGCACTCCAGCCTTCGAGCTTGGTCAGGCTGAGGTAGTGTAGCAGCAACGCCTGCAAGGCGTTCCAGCAGTTTGTTACTCCGTCCCAGTCAAGCAGAACTTCGACGTCATCATCCAGCACACATTTTGCTTGGTGCTCATTGTTGCCGTAAAGCAGGCGAAGCAAATACAGCTCCAGCCAATTCTGCGTTGGCATCATCCGTTCCTTTTCATGCGCGAAGCTGCGCGCTCAGTTGTCGCATCTTTTTGCTCTCGTCACGCCAGAAGGGTGCCTGGATTTATTCTCCTAACCGGAGATCCTAGCTGTAGCTTCTATTGGCTGACGAAGTTCAAAAATGTGACTGTCAAGATTCTCGGTACCTTGTCGGTTACCGTTGCCTTATTTGTAGATTAAACCAGACCCGAAATCAAGCGATTGGCAAATAAATGCACCATCTTTCATTTTTTCAACTATAATAAAAATATGAGCTTAACAACACACGTCACGGTTGGGGCAACGGTCGGGGTTTTGACTCATAACCCATGGCTTGGTTTTGTGGCAGCAGTCGCCTCACATCACGTCTTGGACATGATCCCGCATTCCGATCCCGGATCGGGTGGAGTCGATGTCACAAACATTCTTAAGCATCCAGAGACACTGCTGATGGTCGCTTTCGACGCTATTCTTGCTGTGTCTGTGATGATATTGATTGCGTATTATTACGGCTGGACTTTGGCGCTATTGCTTGGCGCATTTGGCGGGGCGTTGCCTGATCTAATTGATAACGTCCCATTTTGGACAAACAAGCTCAGGAAAACTAAATTTTTTGGTGCCTATCATTGGTTTCACGAAAAATTACACTTCACGATTATGAATAAAAAATATGTCTGGGTCGGAATTTTAACTCAACTAATTGTGATTTTTGTTTCATTATCACTTCTTGATATAATCTAAATATGGGTTTTTGGAATTTTCTTTTAAATAGATGGGTCGTGCTTGCCATAGGTGGTCTTTTCATGATGATTGGCCTGAAGCCCGATTGGACCCTGCCGGTTGTGCGAATGGTCGGGATGATGGGCTGGGCGGAGCGTAGGATGGGTAGGGGAGCTACTTTTTCAGTTTGGAAAATCATCGGTGTCTTAGCGCCAATTGCAGCAATTATTTATTTTTTCTCACCAGGAGTTCATTTCGACGAGCCGGTGCAGGATAATAACTCTTCTGGTTATTCGCAAAATTTGTACTAGCCCCTTCATTTTTCTGAAAAAATCGTTATAATGTTCGAGGAATTAGGAATTAGGAATTAGGAATTAGGAATTAGGAATGGGCCCGTAGCCCCTCACCTACAAATCAATGCATTTTGTTTATATATTGAAAAGTAAGGTAGATGGTAGTTTATATATTGGGTACACGTCAGATTTAAAAACGAGGTTGATACAGCATAACAAAATGCGAAACACCTCAACAAAGCACAAAGCACCTTGGGAGTTAGTTTATTCAGAAATATACAGATCAGCTTCAGACGCCAAATATCGAGAGAAGAATCTCAAAGTATTTGGAAACGCTTATTTGCAACTTAAGCGGCGTATCAAGAATAGTCTGATTGATTTGTAGGTGTAGGGGCCCGTAGCTCAGCTGGTAGAGCATCTCGTTTGCAACGAGAATGTCGCAGGTTCGAATCCTGTCGGGTCCACCATTTCGCCATTTTGACCACCAATATGCTCCTTTATATGGAATGGGAGCGACAATTTCGGGGATCCGAATCCTGTATTTAAGCAGTAACTCGGGTTCTCGGCAAAGATCATGTTGTGAAGCACAATTTTAAGCTGTTTACTCGAGTTTACCCACGTTTCGGCCGGTGTTCCAAGAAATTTCAAGGTTAATTTAAGCGCCTCGGAAAGATCGGGCGTTTTTTTGTTATCCTCTTTTTCATCCAGCGCTTTGATTTGCTTGTCCAACTCCTCAATCTTGGCCTCGTAGCGGGTCTTTACGGTCTCTGATTTAGCTTTTGGCACCAAATCAATGTATTCGAATATCATTTGCTCCAACTCTTTTTTCTCTGCACCTCTCATCTTTTGCATAGCGTTAATATCTTTTACTTTTTGATTCCAGAGTCTTGTGGCGACAATTTTTCCAATTTCCAGTACCTCTTGTTCGACCTTTATTTTATCCAAGAGGTTTATATAATCCTCTTCCATTTTGGAAGCGGTGATATTCTTAGGGTTAGCGCCGCACTCTTTGTTGTTGCAAGTATAATGAGGGTAATATTTAGTTTTGCCCTTGCTGACGCTTCCAGTCATTTTCAAACCACAAACCGAGCAGTTGACCACTCTTCTTAAAGGAAATTCTAAGCTATCGGTTTCTCTTGGCTTTCTTTCCGGCCTTCTCAAGCGATTCTGGATTTTTTCGTACGTTTCTTTGGAAATAATTGCTTGATGATATCCCTTGCGAGGTTCTACTCCCCAATCCGCATATTCGACGATACCGGTGTACAGCGACCGAGTTAGAATGTTTTTAACATGATCTATTCTAAGCCGCTTTATCCCCATTAAATTATTCAGATTTTTAGTGAGAAAAAAGTTAAGTAAATCAACTTGTCTCACAAGTTGCTCGTCAGCGAATTTGTTTAGTCCCTCTGCTAATATGTTTGCAATCTCCGGAATCGGCACAATAATTTTGCCATGCTCTTTGTCTTTCTTGTATTCGTAGCCAACTGGCGCTTGGAGACACCAGTAACCGCGCTCTAGCCTGGCTTTCATCTTCTGGCAAACTTGTCTCCGGTTTTGCTTTCTCTCAAGTTCGTTCTGCGCCGCAAAAATTGTTTCGACAAATTCACCCTCGGCACTATCATCAAAATTATAGTTCAGACAACAAGGCTTGGCTTCGCGGACTTTTAACTCCGTTTTTAATCTTATGTGAACTTGGACATCCCTGGCGAATCTTTTAAGGTCGTCGAATATAACGCAGTATTTGTTTTGCCAATTAGTATCTAGGAACTTTATAAGAGATTTCATAGCCGGCCGGTCGAAAAGCCCGCCGGATATGCCCTCGTCTCTAAAAACACTCACAACTTCAAGGCCAAGAGAAGCAGCGTATTCCCTACACCTATGCTCTTGGCTGTCTAAGCCGTTCCCGTCCTTAACTTGCTTCTCGGACGAGACACGGCAATAGATAACGGCTTTAGTGTATTCCTTTTCAGGTTTGATCAAATTCATTTAAATATGAATTAATGATGTTATCTACAATTCCAATCAAACTATTCTTAAGTTGGGACACCTGCTCATCCGACAAATTATACTTTGCAAGCTGTCGTTTGCACTCCTCAAGTGAGACCAATTCACTCGGTTCTTTGGCTTCTGCAATACTTTTTACTGTTAGATCGTCCATTTCCCTCCTATCTATATATAGATAATATATCTTTATACAGATAGTTGTCAAGAGGGTATATTACTCCTAAAACTGATTGACAATCTAACAATTTAAGCGTATAATCCGTTCACAGATGCACGACACCTTCAGGTGTCGGAATGACTTTGTTGATCGGTGGGCGAACTTGCCCGAACCAAGCCGTGAAACAAAGGAGGCAGAAGATGCACGTTTTGATTATCGTCTGGGCTGTAATGTTGTGGATGTATGGCGTGGCGTGGGTGATACAGAAGAACGTAGATGCGTCTCAGGGGTTCTGGGCTAATCTGGTGCTGGATATCATGGCAGCAATTGCTCTGACAGCTTGCTCGGGTTGCATCATCGGTAACGAGCTGTTGCCCGACGGAGTGACCCAGAACGTCGGCTCGTTGACATGGACAGTTCGGTTGGCAGGACCAGGCCTGGCGCTGGTTACTGCAGGTATGGCGGTGCTGATGATTGTCATGGCATCCCTCAAATTCATCGCTTCTGACGAGAGGAAGAAGCACAAGATCGGCTGGGTTGTCAGCTTCGGCAGATCCAAGTTTGTCAGCGATTATGTCTACACGACATATCCGTTCGGCAGACTGATCTTCTGGCTTGGACTCTCGCTGTTCGAAGATGGGTTCCAGCTAGAAGACGACGAAGTTCCGGATGCCTTTGGCAAAAGCAAAGCGGTCTACCGGATAGTGGCCAAGGCGACATCCGCAGTGAACCGCCGCCAGTGGCTAACATTGTTCGAGGCCTCCAAGGCGGAGTTCAGGAAAAGGCTGGTTGCCGCACAAAGCCTGCCACACAAACAGTGGGCTGCGGCAATCAAGGATCTGAAGAACTTCGACCCTGAGACGGATATCATCTTCGAAGTTCAGAAGCTAACGTTCGTTGCTGCCTGGACCGAAGAAGGCACAGAGCAGAACAAGCTGGGGGCACTCTACATCCTTCACAAACTGGAGTTGTTCGGCGATCGCGAGATCGTCGGCTACCCAAACGTCTTCTTGCTAAATGGCTGGGCATGGGTTCAGATGCACTCAGAGCCACCTGCCATCAGTATTGAAGAGCTTGAGCAATTGGGTGATGACGTGCCAGTTCCTTATACGGAGACCGACAGACCCAGCTCGGCGGTTCCCGTCGGGGAGTTCCGTCGCATTCGTCCGCTAGAAGTCGACGGCTAAGAGAGCACAGCGGATAACAAGGCCACCTTGAGCAATCGAGGTGGCCGTTTTTTTATGGCTCTTTACATTAACACCCGGTATATGCTAAAACCGAATTAGTAAAGAATAGAGTAATAAGGAGGCGGCAATGAGGCAAAGATGCATTTATGGATCAAAAATTTGTCGCTATCAAGCATTGAGCAGTTTCTAGGTCACCTTGTTTTTTACCTTAAGGAATTGTTGCTGATACTGCTGATCGCCTTGTTGGCGATTGCACTCATCAGTATCATCACTAAACTTATCAGATTGATTCGGCACCTTCGGGAGCCGTTTTTGTTTTTAGAGATTACACCGCCATCAAACGCCAAAGTCCCTGCTCTTTCAACGACGCAACTTTTCAATCAGATATTCGCTTTATTGAAGCAAGGGTCATTTAAGGATCGATTGTTTTTTCGCGATGCTTCGGCTTCGTTCGAAATAGTGTCTTCGAAAAAGGAGGGAATCAGATATTTGGTCAGAGTTTCAAAATCGCGAATCGGCAACATAGAAAAAGCTTTCAGGGCGTACTTGCCAAGCTGCAAGATTAAACAGACAGATGACTACTTAGGTAATCGCAAAAACGATATTTTGGAATTCAAGCAAACAAAACATTTTGCATTGCCTCTGCATGAGCATAATGATTTATCAAAACACGATCCGATCAGCTACCTGACCGGAAGCATCAAGCAATTAAATGAAAATGATCTTTTGGCGCTGCAAATTGTTGTAACACCGATGAGTCGGTCCGGAAACCATTATCAACAAAACGAATCTCGCAGAATTAAAAGCATTTTGCGCAATCGCAAACATCTGAACTGGTCGCAAAATAATCTGGGCTCGAGAATCGCTATGCTTGTAGTGTCGATTATAAACTCGCTGATGAAAATCGTTATGATTCCGTTCTTTGTTGTCGCCGAATTCCTGACTAGCCGAGCTCCGGAATTTCCCAATCAAAAGTTGTTTTCCGATGAGCCGACACCGGCCGATTTGGAATATTCGGGACTGGCTAAATCAAAATTATCCGAACCGCTCTTTTCGGCAGCAATCAGAGTGCTTGTTTCGGTTGAAAACAAGCAAACTCACGAACGTGCGTCAGGCATTATTGCATCAGTCAACAGTTTCACTCACGCCTGCGGGCAATCGTTAACCATCAAAAGAGGTATATTAAACAAACTTTTTTTAAACTGGAAGTACCTAAAGCGAATCGGTGGTATCAATATTTTAACAACCGCAGAGACCGGCTCAATATTTCACTTCCCGTTTGCCGACGATGTGTATAACGACGATATGCAAAAGATCAGGAGCCGAGAATTACCGGCTCCGCTATCTGTTAAAAATCAAAATGACTTTGACGTTGTATTCGGAAAAAATACTTATTCGAATTCCAGTGTTCACATCGGGCTTACGGATGATGACAGATCTCGCCATGTCTATATGATCGGGCAAACCGGTAGCGGTAAAACCACAATTATCTACCATATGGCCAGCGACGACATCAACAAAGGCCGAGGAGTTGCCGTTGTCGATCCGCATGGCGATTTGGCGGAAGACTTACTCAATCGCGTACCCGATTCGAGAATCGACGATCTAATCTATCTAAATCCGTTTGATATTAAATACCCAATCGGCATTAATCTGCTCGAGTTAAGCCAAGGACTCGACGAAGACGACCTGGAATTGGAAAAAGAACTTGTTTGCGAAAGCGTGGTTGCCATATTTAGGCGGGTGTTTTTCAAAGATGAGAATGTTGATGCGCACAGAATCGAGTATATACTTCGAAATGCTATTTACTCAGCTTTCTGCCAAGAAGATTGCACGATTTTTACCGTTTATGATCTTTTGAATAATAAGGATTACAGAAAACAAGCTATAAAAAACATCACTGATAAAAATCTCATGAACTTTTGGAAGAATGAATTTGGAAAAGCCGGCGATTATCAGTTGGTTAAAATGACTAGCGGCGTCACTTCGAAAATCGGCCGTTTCCTCTTCTCTCCGATTGCAAGGAGAATACTCGAACAACCGAAATCGACAATCAGTTTTGACGATATATTAGACCAAGGCAAAATACTGATCTGTAACTTGGCCGAAGGCAAACTTGGTGAAGATACTTCACAACTTTTGGGCGCTACGATCATCGCTAAAATTTATCAAGCGGCCATGCGCCGAGTAAGAGTCGATAAAGAAGCGAGATCTCCTTTTTACATGTTCGTTGATGAATTTCAAAATTTTGCCACTTCGTCTTTCACTAAGGTGCTGTCCGGTGGACGCAAGTTCGGTCTTCGAATAACCATCGCAGAGCAGTCAACCGCACAACAGAAGGATAAAAATATCGTTAATGTTGTTTTAGCCAATACCGGCACTGCCATCTGCTTCCGCACCGCCAGTCCGGTCGATGAATCATTAATACTTCCGCAGTTCGCCCCGGCTGTCGGTCCGGGAGACATTGCCAACCTGCCAAGGTTTAGATTCTATATCAAAATGGCCGCCATTGAGCCGGAAGAGCCATTCTCAGGAATCACTCTACCAATCCTTACTGTCAAACAACCCAAGAGGATCGAGAAGCTAATTGAGGCTTCCAGAAACAACTATGCGATCAAATATACCAAAACGGTAGATAAGAATATTCAGCGAGATCAAAAACCGGAAAAGACCAAAACCGAGCCTGCCACAGATATCGGATCACTAACCTAAAAAAGTGTTATCCGAATGACACAAAATATCGAGCTTTTTAATCTTAAAATCGTACAAAAACCCGCCCCATATATTCTTATATATTAATAGCATTCCGCTTTTATCTTATGGAAAACCACACCATCACAAACAAACAATCCGAAATACTCACACTACTTTACAAGTTCCGTTTCCTCAACCGAAAACAAATTCAAACAATGCTCAATCATAAATATCCAAGCCGAATATTCAACTGGCTAGACGAGTTAAAAGAAAAAGAATATCTAAACTATTCATATCAAAAAAACTTCGACAACCTACCGGCAGTCTACTCACTGGGCAAAAACGGTATGAAATACTTAAGGAGGGATAAATCAATCGGCAAGAAAATCGACAAAGTCAGGAAAGAAGCAAAGTGTTCAACAAGATTTATAGACCACTGTCTTTTTATCGCAGATATACACCTATCTTTATTATCGTTTGCGCAGTCAAACAAAGCCAAGCTCAATTTTTATACTAAAACCGATCTTTCGGGTGTGGAGCATTTGATATCTCCTCATCCCGACGCGTACTTCGCAATAGAAGCTAAAAACGGAAATATTAAACGCTACATCTTGGAAATTTTTAACGAGAACTTAAGAACAAATATACTTCGGCAAAGAGTTAAAGCTTACTTAACTTATTATGATTCCGACGATTGGCAAGATAACACCAATAAACCCTTTCCGGAAATAATTCTGGTTTGCCCGACAGTAAAGTTGAAGAATCATATATACTTTTATCTTAAAAACAAATTAGACAGAAAAGAACCGATTTTTTATCTTTCGGTTAAGGAAAATATTGCAATCAATGGGTTAGTACCGGAAGTATTAGAAAAGGTTAAAATTAACAATGAGGATTAATTAAATGCCAAAACCAAAATTAGAACATATATCAGAACCTCCACCGGAAGTATTAAAAACATTTTCTAAAAAATGTGTGGATGAGCTTGGAGTTAAATTAACGAAGAAAGATCTTATTTTTGTTTTCAACAAAACCATGGAGGCCGAAGAGGCAGAAAAACTTTGCAAAACTGCTCTCAATTCATGGCCTCATCTTGATAAAGCACAAATTGACGATTTTAGAAAAATATACGAATCCAACTTTTCAAATCAAAAACAATTATCCGATCACGAAGTAAACGACGCCGCTCACCGTATTTCTATTCTTGCGATGATTCAAAAACAAAGACAGGCTGGTGAAGCAATTAGAGCGACAATGATAAAACATAAACCGGTAAAGATAACATCAGAAGATTGCAATAAGTTAAAAGAACTTTTCAATTTGGCTTTTGATATAGACTTGAGCGATAGTGAGACGGAATACTATCTGACTTTATCTTTCTGGTTTGTATGGTATGAGGAAGGATTAGCTTACTCCTTGCCAAAAGCTTTAGACAATCTCATGGTCCACTACGATAAGAAAAAACGTGGAAAGCGCGGAAGTTTGCAGCCCGACGATTATAATATTGGCTATCTTTATCGATGGTTAGCACATTGTTATAAAAATAGGCCCAAAGAAAAAGATCTAAATTTAAAAACTTTTACAGTAAGTAGTTTTATTAAGACTTTAAACAAAGAGTTTAGCTCTATTCGATCTTTTTTGGCCGGTGATGAACAAACCATTAATAAGGATGGCACATTCACCATGAGTGTGAAGTTGAACGACTGGGAATAAAAAAACGGGAGAAGATCGATTGCTCGTTTCTTCTCCCGTCGGGTCTGCGCTTATTTTGGGTCTTTGCCTCTATGTCATGATCAGGGGGATCTCGCGGTTCACGATGATGTCGGTGACACCGATCTGCAAAAGACTGAAGATCACCGACTGCTCTCGCTCTCGAGGCACGATCGACTGGAGCGCAACCCAGCCTTCTACTCCGATGAGCGGTGAGCATGACGGACCTTTTAGTCCGCCGATGATGTTACTTGCGGCCTCAATGGCGCGCTTGGGGACATTCGCAGTCATCATCACATACTGCGACGCCTGGTAAGCACCCTTGATCAACCTCACGAAGTGGTCGATGTAGGGGAGCTTCTCTGTGTCGGCGTACGACTCGCGGTTGGCCACGATGACGGTGCTCGACTCCATGATCTCGTGGATGACCTTGAGGTCGTTGTCACGAAGGGAGTTGCCGCTCTCGGTGACGTCGATGATAGCGTCGGATCCGAAGCGGATTTTGTCTTCTGTGATGCCAGGTGAGTACTCGACGTGGATGTCCTGTCGGCCGAAAGCTACAAAGAACGACTCAGCCAGCTTCACATACTCAGTGGCCACCTCGCATCCGACCGGAAGATCCTTGACTCTGCTGATGCTGCTGTCGTTCGAAACTGCCAGGACGATCCTGACGGGCTTGTTTCCGCTCCTACCGACCGGTAGCGTCAGGAGGACGGGGAAATCGAAACCCCAATTGGCAATCCAGTCCTCACCGACGATCGCAACATCGAACTGACCTTGGTTGAGCCGGCGCGGTATGTCGTAGGGGCGGTTGAAACAGAACTGCTCAACCCAGTCGGCTCCCTCGATATGCCCAACCTTATTGCGACCTCGTTCGATCGTGACCGGCAAGCCGGCCTTCTTCAGGAGGGTTGTGATAACCTCCTGCATCGAACCATCACCTGCGACAATACGCAGTTGGCTCATCGAACTCCTCCTTCTCCTGTTGTGACAACTTCGCAGCGAATCACCGCTGACACGCCAATATAGCATTTTTACATCAAAAAATCAACTGTTTTACAGCGGCTAATAGTATATATCGCCAATAAAAAAAGCCCCCGAAGTGGTCGAAGCCTCAGGGGCTCTTTAGCTTAATACTCCTCTGCTAACATAACAGTCATCACTCTTTTGCAGGTCGGTGATAGCGGATCTTCAAAACAGGTCAACTTATCGTTGTAGTAGTCAATCTTCCATAACACCGTATCACCATGCCATTTAAGTCTACCTAGATCATGCTCGTGATAGGGATCATTATTCTCATCAAACTCGTTAAAGTCCCTAATCCTCTGCATCAGCCCCAAAACATCAGGTAACTCTGCTGCTCCACATGTCATCGTAATACCGAAGCCTAACTTTCTAAACACATCGTTTTTGTGTGCTATCTCTAACTCTTTAACTAATTCCATACTATCCTCCTATTATTAATACCCACTGCAGGTCGACCTCCCGCCATCGAGTAGAGTCTAAGAACAAATAGACTGGACGGGTCAAGGTGGAGCACACTACGATTTGAACGACCTTGAGGCGGACAGACTATTTGTTCTATAAGATGGGAAGACTGGCGGGAGAAACTCATATTTATCAGAAAATGACCCAGCTACTTGATTTTCTGGTATATTTATGCTATATTACATAGTTAATTGAACCTTAAAACATATTCCTTTGGGCCTAATTGTTTAGCTGAAATTACAGGTAAATAGCTAAGCCCAAAGGGCGAACCCTCACTATCAGAGGGGAAATGGGAGCGTAACCCACAAAAAACGTAAAGGGAGACGCCTGATGCAAACTCAGACCCCTCCTGAAGTCACAGACGGACAGTACGGGAAGCTGGAGGATGTTGCCCGCGACCTCGTGCGCAAGTACAGGATCAACGGGACGGAGTTCCAGTACCTCCTCGGTCACTCGAGCTTCGCCAGTCGCTTCGGCGAGATCCTCAACGATCTGGCCAACGAGCACCGACTGACGCAGCCACTGATCGAGCGACCGTCGTTCGCGACGATCGAGGTCGGCACCTACAAGACGACCGATGACATCCGTCAGGCCCTGGCGGCCGGCAATTTCCGCATCGGCGACTGGGCCAGCGACCTGATGAATCGCCCCGAGTTCACGCTCCTCACGGAGCCGGCTAAACTGGACCTCTACATGGCCAGCAACGCCGAACTCGGCTACCCCAACGGCTGCACCGTCGCTCAGAGCTTCGAAGCGCTCGAGAAGATCGGCGCCGTCAAACTCCCGCCCGAGGCAGGCGCGCAGTACCGTCTCAAGTACGCAGATCAGCCACTCAATGAGTGGCGCCTGATGTACATGGACCCCATCACCGGCTCGGATGGCGGCCTCGGGGTGTTCAGCGTCGAGCGCGATGGCGGCGGGCTCTGGCTGGACGGCCGCTATGCCGGCCCCGGGCGCTTCTACGGCGGCGACTATGTCTGGGTGTTTGCCCGCAAGTAAATGCCCCTTGTCGCTTGGATCCTCGCTTCTTTCGGATCCTTGTTCCTTGCTGTTCGGGCCTCGCCTCTGGCGAGGCCCATTTTCTTATAAAAATTTAATATGTTAAAATAACACTGGAATTAGGCGAATATGCGGACGGTTACGGCTTTCCGCTGCCGAACCCAGATTGCGCAAGTCCGGGGTGTTCACGGCTATTGCTTTGGACAGTGGAGCTAACTGCTTGTTTGCAGATTTCAATACGCAAACGATGAGCGACCAATCTAAAAAAGAAAGATACTTGGTGCGAGATGCTGAGCATTTAAATGCTAAATAATATACAGCTCTTTACAATTCGGATAATGGCGAATTGAGGAGCAGTGGCAACAGAGGGCATTTCGTACACTACCGACTCGAATGGCAACCTCAAGGTGTTCAACGTCGAACGCAATGACGACGGGCTCTGGCTGAACAGCAACTATGCCAACCCCGAGAACTTCTACAACGGCGACAATGTCTGGGTGTTTGCCCGCAAATATCTTTGTTTCTTCCGCCGATTGACGGAAGTTTTGTTCTAACCGAGACTTCTGATCCATCCACCGAGCATTTTGCCGATCTCTTGTAATTTTTCTGATAATGAAAGATATTTTTTGGGTGAAATCGCTTTCGTATCTTCAGCTAATCTTACGAGAATTTTTAGCAAATCGAGTTGTGTTGCCGCCTCGTCAAGATAACCGAATTTATTTTTCCGATCTATTCGGCTAGCATGAATAATGTTTTCCAGGAAATCCAGTGTTCTTTTGCTAATTCTCTCGCCTATCCCATGGCGATCATGTTTTGGCATTTGAGGAACTGCCAAGTGAAATTCTCGGTAAAAATCATAAACTTTTTGAATAATCGGAGCATCGTTTAACATGGCAGACCTCTTTGATAAAATAATTAGTATTGAAAATCTATTCGTTGCATGGAAGGAATTCCGTTCCGGGAAAAGACACAAATCCGACGTGCGTATATTCGAGCGCAACCTCGAAGAAAATTTATTTTCTCTTCGCGAATCTTTAATAACAGGTACTTACCAGCATGGTATATACTCATCATTTTACATTAATGATCCAAAAGCGAGAAGCATACAAAAAGCCGAAGTTGTCGATAGAGTTCTGCATCATGCCATATATCGAATTCTTTACCCGCTTTTTGATAAATCATTCATTTCTGATTCTTACTCATGCAGGCTAGACAAAGGAACTCACAATGCCGTTAACCGCCTTGAATACTTCGCAAGAAAAGTGAGTCAAAATTACACATGCCCTTGCTTTGCGCTCAAGTGCGATGTAAAAAAATTCTTCGCTTCAGTCAACCATAGATTGCTTAAGAATATTATTCGCAAAAAGATCGAAGATGAAGATGTTATCTGGCTACTGAACGAAATTATTTCAAGTTTTCCTCTCGATTCGCCGGCAGGACCGAATCGAGAGAGAGAGAGAGAGAGAGAGAGAGAGAGGTCCTGCCTGCGGCAGGAATCACTTTTCAGCCGCAAGGGAATACCAATTGGCAATCTGACCAGCCAGCTCTTTGCAAATATTTATTTGAACGAGCTCGATGTTTTTATAAAACACAACCTCAGGGCAAAATATTATGTTAGATATTGCGATGACTTCGTCATCTTAAGTCGCGATCGCGATTATTTAAATGATTTGATTGCAAAGATTACGGATTTTCTCGAATCGAAATTGCAGCTGTCTTTGCATGAAAATAAAATTGAGATTAGAAAACTGCATCAAGGCATCGATTTCTTGGGTTATGTCGTCTTGCCGGGTTGTAAAATTATGCGATCAAAAACAAAAAGAAGAATGTTAAGAAAAGTTGATAAAACTAATGAATCTTCATATCTTGGTTTGTTAAAACATTGCAAAGGATATAAGCTGGAAAAGAAAGTTAAAGTTTTAGCAAGGCTATCGGCCAGCCATAAATACCGACGCCCAGATTGACAAACCCGTTAATAAGTGATAAACTGATCAGTTAGTGTAACCTGAAAAATGTCTTTTAGGCTCAATTGGACATCTGAACATCAACAGGTGGACAGCTGAGCCCAAAGGGCAATCTCGCTTAGGCGAGAGATTCAGGGAGGCGAACCCTATTAAAAACGCAAGGAGAACGCCCATGAATGGGACTGCTCCGACACCCGGGCAACTGAAGGATCTGAATCTGCATTACCTGAAGGTGTTACCCGCTAATCCGGCCGACTTGGCCGGTACGATGTGGGAGCAACACCTGAAGGACGCGACCGTCTCACACGAAGCGCTCAGGACTTTGATCGGACTTTCGCCGGCCGAAGCGCTGTTGCGCCTGCGGTCCACCCCCGCCCTGCCTTTTCCGGTCTGGCGGACGGTTCAACTCGGGACGTATAAGACGGCATCCGCGTTGCGTAAAGCTGTACAACGGGGCAACCAGATCAGCGACTGGGCCAAGCAACTGCTGGAGAAGACGACGGTCGCCGAGAGCCCGACACAGATCGAGCTGTACCGCGCGACTGTGACGGAGCTGGGTTTTCCCGGCGGTGCCAAATTCGCCGACATCCGTGCGAAGATCCACGAACTGGGCTTCGCCGACTGTCCGGCCGAAGTAGGCCCGCAATTGAGGCGTCAGTACACTGACCAGCCGATGAACGAGTGGGTCCGCATCATGCTGGATCCCATTACCGGCTCGTGTGGCCGCCTCGGGGTGTTCCTCGTCGGGCGCTTTGGCGGCGGGCTCTGGCTGTACGGCGACTTTGCCGGCCCCGGGTTCTTCTACTTCGGCGGCTTTGTCTGGGTGTTTGCCCGCAAGTAGTACCTACTTGGCACTTGTGTTCTGGTCCCTTTTGGATCCTTGTGTCTTGCTGTTCGGGCCTCGCCTCTGGCGAGGCCCATTTTCTTGCCCAAACTCAGCAGGTATTGACAAGAACCTAGCTCTAGGTATATACCTGAATTAGCAAAGCAATATAATAAAAATTAATATTTGAGTAATGACCGCAAGGCATTTCTCTACTGGGAGGGGAGAAAGAAGGTTTTATGCTTCGTCTCCGCTCTCTTGGTATGTCAATATTTATAGTACTGTTGTCGGCTTCGACGGCTTTCGCCGCCCCCGACCTGTCTCGGGTCCAAAACTTTGCAACTAATGTCATCCAGGTTCTCGTCACTATCGCCGGTCTGCTCGCAGCCGGTTTTTTTGTTATGGGCGGAATCGGTTACATTACAAGTTCCGGCAACCCGGAAAATCTCGATCGGTCAAAAAAAGTTTTAGTATATTCTTCAATCGGACTGGCCATTTGTATTGGAGCATTAGTGCTCACTGGTATAGTTTCCGACTTAGCAAATCAATCTTTTAGATAATAAAGATGAAAAAGTGCTTATACATAATCGGAATCCTGATTCCGCTCCTCTTACCGAGGATCGCTTTCGCCGCAACAAACGCCGAGGTTGATCGTTTTGCCTCTGACGCAATGACGGCAATTCTGGCCTTAGCCGGAACTGCAGTAGTTTTCTTCCTGGTTCGAGGCGGTTACTTGTACATCACCTCGTCCGGCGACCCGGCAGCGCTTGATGACGCCAAGAGAACGATTAAAAATGCACTGATCGGCCTGGTAATTGTAATTGCCGCCGCATTTATGACGAATTTGCTAAGTCAATCTTTAACCGAAAGCTCAACCGGCGGCTCGGCGACTGCACTACAGCTTGAACCGATTGCTCCGACCGAGCAGACCGGAACACTAACGCAAATTCTGCTTGATGCCGTTTCCGGTTTTTTGCAAAACATCATCGGTTCGGTAACCAAGCCGATTTTAAACGGCATCATCTGGTTTTTGACCTCGACGCCGACTCTTTCGACTAACTCCGTTGTCTTTAACTTCTGGCTGATCATAGTCGGAATTACCGATTCGCTTTTTGCCATCGCTATTGCTCTACTGGGATTTCGAGTAATGAGCGCATCATCATTTGGCTTTGAAGATGTTCCACTAAAAGAACTCTTGCCGAGAATCGGTCTGGCCTTTCTGTTGGCTAACACTTCAATCTTTTGGATCGATTGGATAATCGAGCTTTGCCAAGTAATGGTCAACGCCGTTCTACATGCCACCGGCGGACTCTCAAGCGCCTGGATAATTAATGCTTTTGATCCGGCAGCACTACTTAGCGGTACAACCGCACTGATAACTTTGATCTTCGCGATTCTTTTTATCTTACTCGCCGTTGTTCTTTTAATCTTTTACATCAGCCGCTTAATGATATTGGCTTTTGGTGCCGTCATCTCTCCGCTGGTCTGCTTGCTGTCCCTATCTTCCAAGATGTCAGACTTTGTCGGAAATGCCGTTAAACTATACATTGTAACAATTTTCACAGTATTTCTGCATGTCGTAATTATTCAACTGGCTTCTGCCTTTTTAACAGTACCCGGCCAAATTGGTGAAAACCCGATCATCGGGATACTGGTCGGTGTCGCCTTATTCTCGGTTCTTCTAAAAAGTACTTCCGTCACCGTTCAACTTGCCATGTCCTCGCAAGCCGGCAATACCCTAAAGAAGTTCTCAACTCAGATAATAAATGTCATTAGTTCGAATTCCAGTAAAACTGCCGGAGCAGCTACTAAGATAGCGAGGGCAAAATGAAATCAACAGTCGTACCGGCTCAAATAACAACAGTCGAAGATAAAATCGCCGGCTCTTTAAATTTCATACAAATAATCCTGTTAGTATTTTCTTTGATCATCGGTACTGCTTTTTATGGTTTGATACCGCCGAAGCTCCACTTAAGCTCTCTAAAAATCGTCTTTATGATTGCCGAGTTTGCAGTCTTTGGCCTACTGGCTCTTCGCTACAAAGGAAGAATTCTGGCAGATTGGCTGGTAATTTATCTGCGTTATAAAGCTCGTCCGAGAATCTACATTTTCACCAAAAATGATCCGCAAAGCCGCGAGCAATTTGCTGATATTAAAATTATGCAGAAAGAAAAAACACCATTGGTGGCAACCGTTAAAAAAAGGATTAAGAAAAATAAATTGATTGATCACCCAATATTCGAAAACTCTGGATCAATCATATCAATCAAGCCATCTAAGAAAGGAGGGCTTGATGTTGAATACCAGGAAGCGTGAAAAATTCGGCTCGGCCCGAACCCAAGTCGGAATTAAGGAAGTCAGAGACGGTATTCTGGTCCTGCCGTTTAATCGCTACCACGCCATACTTTCAACTTCATCGGTCAACTTCGAGCTACAAAGCGAGGAAGAACAGGATGTCATCGTCGATACTTTTCAAAACTTCTTAAACTCTCTAAATTCTCCAATCCAGATATTAATTCGCGTCCGTGAGCTTGATATTGATCGCTATATTGAGGACTTCGAGCAAAAATGCGCCGGTGAAAAAGAAAAAATCTATATCAAGCAAAGCAAATCGTACTGTGAGTTCATAAAAAAATTAGTCGCCGGTAACAAGATACTATCACGACGTTTTTATTTGATAATTCCTTACAACAGCAAAACTCCGGTTGAATTCGAAGTGGTAAAAGAACAGCTTAATTTAGAGCAGGAAATCATTATCAAAGGCTTGGAAAAATTCGGTATGAACGCCAAGCCCCTAAACACTCTGGAAGTGCTTGACCTATTTTACAGCTTCTATCGTCCCGACCAAGCAAAAACGCAACCGCTAATGAAACAAATAATGAGGCAGACCAATGAGCAGGACTATCTTTAGAAGAAGACGAAGACAAAAGATCAATAAAGTCGAAGAGCAGAAAAAAGCTCTGTCTTTTCATGTCGGCTCTCAGGATCAACTCGACTTTATTACTTATTCGGGGCTGGAAGAGTACCCCGATTATCTAATAGTTGATGGTCGCTATGTTAAGACCCTATTTGTTTCCGGCTTTCCTTACACTGCCTCAAGCGGCTGGCTTAATCATCTGATCAATTTTAACCACAACGCCGACATCTCATATCATATTGAGCCGGTTGACGCCATGCTGGCCCTGCCTAAGCTAAATAGAAAAATCACCGAGCTAACATCAACTAAGCGGGCTATGGAGAGAGCTGGAAAGATAATTGGCGCCGAACTAACAGACCCGCTTGATTCAGCCATTGAACTTCGAGATAAAATTCAGCGTGGGCAAGAAAACCTTTTTCAAATCTCGCTTTATGTCACTTTGTCCTGCGAGACCTTAGCCGAACTTAACCGAATAGTAAAACTTTTAGAAACAGTTCTGGCTACCAGACTATTCTACACCAAATCCGCTCTTTATCAGCAGATTGAGGGATTCCAGTCGGCATTGCCAAGGTGTGACAATCAATTGGCACAAAAAAGAAATTTAGACAGCTCGTCGGCTGCCCTAACCTTTCCTTTTATCTCATCTGAGCTGGTCCACGAATCGGGGGTGCTTTACGGAATTAATCGCTCTAATAGCTCGCTCGTGATACTAGATAGATTTTCTCTGCCAAATGCTAATTCAATACTCTTTGCGCAATCAGGAGCCGGTAAAAGCTATACCGCCAAAGTTGAGGTTCTGCGCCACCTGATGCAAGGCACAAAGGTTATCGTCATCGATCCGGAGAGAGAATATCAGCAATTGGCTGCTTCGGTTGGCGGAACACGAATCAAACTCTCCGTTCATTCAAAGGAAAAAATTAACCCGTTTGATATATCAGTCAACGATCCCGACAGCTTCGCCGACCATGTTCAATCATTGACGGAAATCATCTCGTTAATGGCCGACGGCTTATCTTCCGAGGAAAAATCGGTAGTCGATCAGGCAATACTTAAAACCTACAAAAAGTTCGGCTTTGGAAAGAAAGCTAATAATAAGGTGAAGAGAAACAAAGATTACCCGCGAATGTATGACTTCTATGCGACACTGCGATCTTTAAAACAACCCCGACTGGTAAAACGATTGCAGAAATACACCACTGGTTCGCTTTCAGAGGTTTTTGATGAACACACCAATATTGAACTTGATAATCGCCTGGTGGTCTTTGATACCAAGGACCTGCCGGAATCGATTCGGCAGATAATGCATCTGATCATAGCGCAATTTGTTCAAAATCAAGTACAAGGCGATATCTGCAAGCGAATTTTTGTTATAGATGAAGCTTGGTTAATGCTCGAGCATGAAGAATCCGCCAGATTTATCGCCGGCATGGTCAGACGCGCCAGAAAATATTATTTAGGCGTAAGCATCATCTCCCAGCAAGCCAATGACTTTCTCTCAACTAATCATGGACGAGCTATCGCCAGTCAAAGTGCTTTAAGAATTTTAATGCGCCAGGACACCACAACGATTAGAAATGTTGCTCAGGAATTTCGTTTGAGCGAATACGAGCAGAGATTCCTCTTAACTTGTGAACGAGGCGAGGCTCTGATTATTGCCGACCAGCATCATGTAGCGGTTAAGATTACTGCCTCGGAAGATGAGCATCCGCTTATCACAACCGACCCGTCCGAGAGAACTAAAAGAAAATGAATCCGCAAACGATAAAAATAATTGCAGCTGCCTTTTCGATGAAAAAAGAGATCAAGTATCTCTTTTTCACTATGTTGGCAATTATTATGGTGCCGGTCTTTTCGGTCCTTATTCTGACTCAAGCAGGTATCAATATAGTTTCAAATGCTCTAGCACAATATAATCCCCAGGACCTCGTAGTTGACATCAGAGACCCGTTAACCGGAGAAGTGGTAGATCATATCAATCAGTCCGTAGCGTGGCCGATACAAGGCAGAGTGAGCTTGGAATATGGTGAAAGCTCTCCATACCAACCGTTTCATACCGGAATTGATATTGCAGGACCTATTGGAGATCCTGTTATTGCTTTTATGGACGGCACGGTTACTTATGCGGACACAGTCAACTGGGGTTTCGGTAGACACGTCAATATAAATAACGGACACTTCATCACTTCAACATACGCTCACCTAGATACTATAGATCCAAACATCCATGTCGGCGACACAATACCAGCCGGAACCGTCATCGGCACTCGAGGCAATACCGGCTGGTCAACCGGACCGCACCTTCATTTCCAAACTAACATTTTCGGAATTCCCGTCAATCCGAGAACGTTTTTGCAGGGCAATCCCTAATTACAACTAAAATTTCAGTTGGTCGTTCAAATTCTTGACTGACTTTTGCAGATCTTTGATTCCAGAATCAATACTCTTGGCAGATTTTTTAACGCTGCCATCTTTATCGACTAATTTGATTTTTTTCTTACAACCGACACAGTTGATCGTGTGTCCTTCAGCGATCATGCCCAGTGTAACACCATTTTTTGTTTTACATTCTGGACAAGGAATTTCGATTTTTGATTTATAAATATCCATTAGTACCTTCTTTCTCGATTATTTTTTTATTGGCTTTTATATCTTATACAGATACAGCCCTGGGAATATTTGGACTCCCAGGGCTGTATAAGTTTTACTTCAGTGGACAGTCCCTAAGACTCAATAGATTATCGCTAAATTTGCCATCGGCGTACGTTTGCAGAAACTCAGTTCCGGCACTACTCGTGTTTACTTTGCAATCTACACTGTTACCGCTTTCATCCTTCACATAAGCACGAATTCCCCCATTAACCCATTTGACTACGATTTGACGAGCTGTAACATCACTCTTGTTAGTCTCGTCTTCTACCCAGCCGTAATGGCTAATTGCTTCGTGCGGGCTGAAACGATCTGGCTTGGTAATACATACAATTCTAATTGACATCATTCTCCTTGTTTATAGTTAGAACAGCGCTTTTGGTTATAGTTTTAGCTTCATCTCTGCATTTGACAGTGTTTATGCGCTGTTATAAGATATAAACAACGAAAAGCAGAGAAAATATTCCTGGTGTCACCCGTGGAATTTGACTCTGCTTTTTTTATGGATAGTTCATGCCCGCCTCCTTCAAATATGTTAATTGTTTACCATCTTTTGGTTGTCCAATTCAATAACGAATAGTTTCCCAGCGCCTTCTTGTTCAAATATCTTCCAATTATAACGTCCATGATATTTTGCCGTGTCGATGTTATGTGCCTTGAAGAAACTTCTTGCTACTATGCTACCACCGTATTTATCAGACTTAATTATTGAAAATCCATTTTTTTCGTTCTCATCGTTAGTGAATTGTACTCCTATGGCGTTTTCTGCATTATCGTAGAACAATACTGCGAATTTAAACTGGTTAATCTTATTGTCGGCATAGAACTTCGTCGGCAATCCGATTGATTGCGACTTTGTAACAGTGATGCGATCTTCTGTCTTAGTATTTCTTGATTCAAATTTTACAAAATTATAACCCATGATATTTTCTCCAGATTATTTACATTACACTAAAAATATCACACCATTTGTGATAAGTCAATAGGTCTATTTCTCTTTCTACTACTTCTTTCTCGTTACTGTTCTTATACTATCAGTCAACCATTATTTCATTACACTAATTATGTTTATTTGCGTTTGTCGCAGCATCAATATAGGCACAATAATCACACTTCGGAGAACTTCCAGGAATATTACTGCTGTTCAGGCAGGTGCGAGCTTCTGTTAATGTTTTCTCAACCCATGAGTCGTCGCCCTTATAGGGAATTAGGGAAATTTTGAATTCTAGGTGGTTATCGAATTTGTCGCAGTCGGTAACGCCATTGCAGTAAACGAAATATCCGGTGTCAGAGACTTTCAAACCATTCTTTCGGAGAAGCCATTGATACACTTCCATTTGCCTCTTATAGCCATCCTGCCACTCTTTATTCAGCTCAGTTATTTCCTCATCCTTTGAGGTAGCTTTATAATCAACGACAATATATTCTCCAGCTGGATTTATCCAAAGATCATCAATAGCGCCGGTAATGAGAAAATTGGTCGGCTCGTGCAAATATTGGACCCCAACGAAGTTTTCACGCCACTTATCTAGTTCCTCATGGCTTACCGGCCTAGCATCAACGCCGTTTTCAGTAATCAGCGGATGTGGTTTTCCTTCAGCGCGAAAAATATCAAATTCTTTCTTGAGTAACTTATCTACAGCCGAGTTTAGAGAAAAAGGATATCCTGGCGGTTGGCCAACACCCAAGCGACGATCAAGATAAAAACATCTCGGGCAATTCAAAAAAGCATCAATCTTTGACCGACTTAACTTAAATGGCTGATCCGATTTCGGGTCATATAAATTCTTTGTTCTTTTTGAGTTATAGTATTCGCTCATATTTTCATTCTTATATACTCATAATAGATTACTGTCTAGCCATTGACGTAGAAAAAGAATATTTTCTGCTTGAGAGTCAGGCAACACAGTATTGGCAACATAATAGGCAAGAGAGTCTAAATCTCTTGTTAATATGTCGATATAGCATCTCCACCCAGTGGCGATTTCTTCAAAAGCATTTTGCTGTATGGAGGTCCCGTTAATAAATCTTAGATACCACTCTTTGCTGTTTGGATCGTTAGTCGACATAAAAGATACTGCGGAGTGGTTGTTTCGTTGTACATTGAAGTGTGAAAGTTTATTTCTCCAGTCATCCCAAAATGTTTTCAATTCAGCAACTGGAACTTCCTCTATTCCTAGCGATACTGGTAAGTTAGAATTTTTAATAAAATGGACAAAACAATCAGGGGCTACAGGTGCATAAATCATTCCAGATTTTGGCAGATTGCCAAACGGTCTCGATAAACAGTAGTTCACTTTTGAAAGATAATCTATGGCAGAGAACGCGCCCATGGCAATTAAAAGATTGCCTCCTCCAATTTTTAACTCAGAATCACTGATGTCACTGGCATAAACAGATCTGATCCACAAAAAAGCTCTCGAATCGTTTGTTATGTTCTTAATTCGATCAATGATATCTGATTTTAAAATGTTTAATTGTACTTCGTCCATTTGCTAGTTTCCAAAAACTTATTGCCTTTTAACCAATCCATCAATTGTAGAGTTAACTGTTATTCTTCCTGTCGGGATAATTATGTATTTCCATGGCTTTGTAATCCCATATTTGCCAAGGTTTTCATTAACTATTTCGCAATACTTCTCGGCAGTTTTTTTCTTGGCTTGAACATCCGGAGTACTAACTTCTCCCTCGGGTTTCACTTCCACCATCACAATCTCATCCTTCAGTTCAACAACAAAATCCGGTTCATAGCGATGATGCGATTCCCCTTCGGTATCCCTCCAATAAAGTCCCTCAAATTGATTTGGCGCTGGGCGCAGCCAATCTTCGACGGAATCATCGCTGTCCAAAAGATATGCTAAACGCACTTCATCAGAGGAATCAAAGCGGTACATGGAATGACAAGCCTTCTGAAACTGCCCATAGGCAAGTTTTGCGCTAAAAGTATTCAGCTGTGATGCAAGAGAAACAGCATTTTCGCCGAATGACAAAGCTATATTGTATTGCTCCAAATAAGGTTTAGGTTCTCGGACGTCGGATTCTAGGTAGCTTTCAGATTTTAATTCCTTGTGTGTCAGAATCTGTTTATAAATATCTTCGGCTATTGATCTTGCATTACTTTCGATAATTAACGCTAAGTTATCTTCATCAATCGCTTTCTTGCGATAATGTACAACTGCTTGTTCAGCCAATTTCAATAACAAGGGTTTTTGTGCTGGATCATCATAGTCAACTAATGGGAAATCCAAAAGAGCGGCAATAATTGTGCTTTGTGGCGTCTGCCGATTTTGTGCACCAAAACTACTTACTCTTGTAACTTCTGTCATGCGGCGACCTGGTACTTCTTCGCCTAGCAGATTATTTTCTCGTTCATTTTGCAATTGCTCTTCAAGGATTGCTCGCTCGTTAGTATATGTCCGCAAAATTCCAAAACCAGTGTCTAGATCAAACTGTTCCATAGATAGCTCGCCAAAATGTGGGGTAAGCATCAAACGAGGAATAGGAATATTTCTTTCCTCCATCGTTTTGGCCGATTCTTGTGCTATTTTAGTAAGCTCATTCTTTGCTTCAACACTAAAAGATCCAAACAAAGTATCCGACCCAAAAGATAACTCTGCTGGTGCAGTGGTTTGCTGTCCATGATATTGTGAGAATGTGTTAAAGTCACATGTTAGTTTAGACAAACTAGTAACTTTTTCTTCTGTCTTGATCTCTTTAATCTTTGCTTTTACAGATTCGTCCATTGAATCTATTTGAGGTAGTTTGGCAATCTCTTCTTCAACCTGTTGGTCGACTGCCTTCATCACCACTTCATTTTGAGTAATTTCACTTTTAACAGAATCAAGTATAACCGGCTGAACTTCGGTCAATATTTTTATCTCTTTAGCTTCTTGCGTAGAAACCTGCTCCACCTGCCCCTGCACGAGCGGTGAGTCTTTGGCGAGTGCGACAACTTTTGAGAACTGTTCATGAGCGACAAGCACCAATCTATCAACCAATGGAACCCCAGTCCGCTCTCCATAGGGCAATCTTAAACCACGCCCAATAGTTTGCTCTGTTAGAATCATAGCGGCCGATTCGCGCAAGGGAGCAATGGTATACACATTTGTCACATCCCAGCCTTCTTTCAGCATGTTTACATGAATCACAATCTCAATCGGATTGTCGGGATGTTCGAGGGAAATTAATTTTTCAATATTCTCGTCAGCTTCCTCCCCGCGAAGTTTGGTATGAATCTCGAGTACTTTGCCTTTAAATTCTCCACCACGGAAACCATCACTATCAATTAAAGCTCTTAATTCTCCCGCGTGGGTAGTATCTTTTGCCACCACAAGCATTACCGGTTTTACTGTCTGCTTATTATTTTCCAAAGCATATTCTTTTAATGCATTTTTGGCTCGTTCATGGAAAAAAGCTGCTAATTGCAATTTGCGAGCGTCTGTTTCTATGGAGTCTGCATCAAATTGACTAAAATCAACATCGGCCTCTGTCCCGACCCACGGATCTTTAACGAGTTTCCCGCGAATTGCGTCTCCAAGATTATAAGCGTATAAAACATTTTTCATTCTTATCTGTCTTGCGTTTTTGCCCGAGCCCAGTGCACCAAGATATGGCGTGGCGGTCATCTCCAATCCAAATAATGGATCCATCAGATCAAGAGCACCAAGCGCCGCATCGGCATGATAGTGATGAGCTTCGTCGAGCATTACAACCAAATCATCATGCTCTTTCAGGTAATCAAAATACGATTCGCCAGCAGTTTCCCATGCTTTTGTAATACCACGCTCACTGGTCATGTCTCTTTGAGCAAACTGTTGGATATTGAATATGTTGATCTCGATCTGATTATTAAAAAGCGATTTGTTTCGTTGCTGGGCGTAATTATCTGTTGTAATAACTTTTGCGGTATTAATGTTTATTTCTTGAATGCCCTTAAAAACATATTTAGGATTATTTGCCTTACTAAAATCATCGTAAAGTTTACGATAAATGGTCAGATTCGGCGCAACGATCAGAAAATGCTGAATATTGTAGACCAAATATAGGTAAGCAACAAAGGCTCCCATCAATCTCGTTTTGCCGACACCAGTCGCTAACGCAAAAGTATAAGCCGGAAACGCTCTCTCAAATTCCTCAAATTCTCGCGCCTCGGGAATATGACTGAAATATTCTTTGCTTTCTTGCAGAAGCTCTTTGATATCACCACGAGTTTCTTTCTTCATTCGTGCCAGTAATTTTTGTCCAGCTTGTGACTGCAGGTAATTAGCAAAAAGTTCCAAGCTCTTTGCTTGTGGAGCGCGCAAACTCATGGCGCCATTTATATATTTGAGTGCCTCTTCTGGCTTCATATTGCCACCTCGTCATTTTCTTCGTCTAATTCAAGGTCAACTTCTTCCATAACCGCTTCTTTAATTGGAAGTAAATATTCTTTTTTGCCAAAATGGCAGGCTTTTAATACTGACTGAGGTATTTTCTTAATCGTGATTCGGCTATCGATTTTGTCTGCACCTGGTTCAAATTTCTTTGGGCAGATAATAAGCGACTCACCTTCGGCAAGATGTCCAACTATTTGTTGGACCATTCCACTAGTTAGCAGTTGAGTTGTGATGTAGAGATAATTTTTTCCCTGACCAACACCATGTTTCCAATATTCTGTTTGGCTTGGTTGATAGGTAAAATTCATCAGTTTGCACATAGCTTTGATTAGCTTGGAATCATTGTAAAAACCGTCGATTACCGGATTCCCAAATTCATCTTTTATAATAAAGCTTGGTGCTAGTTCATAAAACTTATACGCTCCACCGCCACTCCATCCAATAGCTTCTGAAAGTTTAAGACCATCATTTCCATTTATTACTTTATCAAGTCTAACTTTACAATGCGTATATGCATGATCGCCCATTTCTATACCGATATGTTTTCGATTCATTTTTTGGGCAACCGCAGAAGTTGTGCCAGATCCTAAAAAAGAATCTAAGACTAAATCATTTTCTTTTGTGGAAAGATATAAAATATCGTAAATTAAATCTTCTGGTTTTGGATATGAGAATGATTTACTACCAAAAAGGGTTTTTATTTGTGATGTTCCATTCCCACTGCTATATTCTGGTTTATAAAATATGCTCTTTGGTTTTTTTGAAGGTAGCTCACCGAGTTCTGGTCTCTGTTTTTTATAAAAAGAAACATTTTTATCTGAATAGTTGCCAGAAATTATTATGTCTGTAATCTCAGCATTGATCTTCTTTTTACTCCACCTCCATGACATCTCTTTCTCGTCTGTTGTCGGTAAAACAACTAAATCTTTTTCAGATTCAGGCAAATCATTTTCCGTTATATATATCGTTCCATCTGATCTAGCAAAAATCGGAAAAAACAAATTTGGTCTTTTTTCTCTTGGTGCATTTACTCCTGTTGCTTTTAGATTCGCTCCCTTTTTGTAGTATCCGATATCATCCTGCTCCCATTCATCTAAACCATCCTCGTCAATATTAAATTGATTTATTTTTGCGAGGTTTTTTTGTTTTGCAAAGACAATTATATATTCATGGGTACCAGCAAAACCAAATTGGTCTTGATTACCCTTTAAATTCATAATTACAGGCAGACAAGCCACAAAATTATCTCTTCCAAAAACTTCGTCACACAATATCTTCATGTAATGCATCTCATTATCATCTAGTTGCACATAAAATAAACCATCGTCCCCCAAAAGCATTCTCAATAAATCTAATCTTGGTCTCATTAGAGAAAGCCATGTGCTGTGCTCTACACTGTCATCGTAGTGCTCAAAGGCATTGCCTGTGTTATACGGTGGATCAATGTAAATACATTTCACTTTGCCTTCGTATTCGGGCAGGAGTGCTTTGAGTGCAAGAAGGTTGTCACCGTGAATAAGCATGTTTTCTGTACTCGGATCATTCGCACAATTTGAAAGTTCTGGATTTTCTTCCAAAATTCTTGGCTCGATATTGGCAATATCATATTCTGGATTATCTTTTCCGATCCAAGTCAATTCAAGTTTTTGTTTATTATTCATGGTTTTATATTACCTTAAATCTAATTGTAAATAATCGAGTTATTGTTGTTTTCTGTTTTAGTTGCGCCTCAACCCGTTCCAGTAAATTTTCCTTCTTAACATCCACTTGATCTTGTGCTTGATAGAGCTTTTGGCGTAGGCCGTTCCGTTGCTTTTCTAGATCTTTTATCCCACGTTGTATTTGAATTTTTTCTTGCAAGTTCAGTACTTTCTTTGCATTAGTTTTCATAGTTTTAATTTCTATATCCATGCGCTTGAGTTCTATTTCCAAACTTTTTTTAACATCTTCTGCCCACTTATCAAGCTTATCAACTTCATCGTCAAAAAATTCACCGTTGCGCTCGGCAATGCTGGAAGTAAGCATAGATGCCTTTATTTGTTCTTTTTGTTGGACTTCCTCGTTGATTAGTTCCTTGTCGTCCTTATCTATAACAGCTTCAAGCAAGAATAATTTTTTTGCAATGTCTTCTTCTATTAACTCGCCATCATCTTTTATGGCAGTAACTAATATATTGTCCTCTGTTTCGAATGAATCAATCGTCAGCTCCGATAGCTGCAAAATTCCACTCGTACCAACCAACTCTTTGATAGGAGATATAATTTGTCCATGATTTGAATAATCAAAAATTACTTCGGCGCTTGGCAACACTTGCGTTTTTACTTCGTGCAATATTCGCTCAGCAAGAGGGTGACCCGGACGGTAAATGTGTGCATCTTCAATATTTTTTCCAATTTTATATGGACCCGATTCAATATCCTCTCCGGGAAAAGGATTATTTTTTAGTGTAAACGAATATTCACCTTCGGCGTATGTTGCATTGTCACCCAAGAAATATTGAGAAATATCCCAGAGCCATCTTTCATATGTTTCTAAATACGACCTACTCTCGCGCAAGTTTATCTTTAATTTTTCATGGACATCTGAGTCAAAATTCTCTAAAAGTTTTTCTTTGGCTCCGCGCATGCCCTCCTGAATCGATTCATCCATTTCTGTTTGCAGGGCGTCAAAAGCGGTATTAATTTCATCTTCAGTACGGCAAGACTGATAGATAGCGGCAATTCTTTTTTCAAAATCAACACCAGACTCGATACTTCCAAGCACTTCATCGCTTGCCCCGAATACACCTTTGAAGAGTTGAAACTTTTGGTCGAGCAGTTCATATACACGCTGATCAGCAGCATTTTTCCTATTTACAAAATTAACGACGACCACATCGTGCTTTTGGCCATAACGGTGACAACGGCCGATTCTTTGTTCAATTCTTTGTGGATTCCACGGAAGGTCATAGTTGATGATAAGTGAGCAAAATTGCAGGTTGATGCCCTCGGCCGCAGCTTCTGTCGCAATCATAATCTCGGCATCAGATTTGAAATAGTCCACAAGTGCCGCGCGGAGATCGGCAGTTTTTGAGCCAGTTATTTTATCGCTATCTTTGTTTTTTTCAAGCCATGCTGAATAAATATCTTTTGACTTTTGGTCATTATTAGAACCGTTGAATAGAAGGATTTTACCTTCATATCCGCTCTCCGAAAGTAGTTTCCAAAGATAGTCTTGAGTAATTCTTGATTCTGTAAATATGATTGCTTTTCTCGGGATGTCTTCATCTCCTTGTTCTTTTGCCAACTCTTCTTGTTTTTCAAATCCTTTTTTCAAAGCAATAAGCAAGGACTCTCCTTTGGAGTTTTTAAAGATGGCTTTCGCGAGATCTCTGGAATTTTCTAAATATTTTTTTTCTGCCTGGATGTCAGGAATATCTTTGATTGTGCATTTCGTCTTGGCTTTCTGTTCTTCGTCGCCCTCATCTTCCTCATCATCAATCCATTCATCCGCCGTATCCGTGAGAGCCTCATAATTTTCTTCAAGGCCAAGTGGAAGCTCACTATTTGTTGCAGCAGATTCCGCCCCGATCTCTTCTTCTAGCTTCTCAAGCTTATATACAAGCCCATTCAGAGTACTTGCAATAGCAAAAGAGGATGAAGCAAGGAGCTTGCGTAAAATCAGAGTCATAAGCTGGCGTTGGCTGGATGGCAAGGCATAAAGATGAGGTCGTTGAAGGTATTCAGTCATAGAATCGTAGAGTGCGATTTCCTGCTCATTTGGAATATAATCCTGTGTAATTGGTTTGCGATCTCGAAAATTGATATATTCCAAAACCTGTCGGCGAAGAGTCCGAATACATATAGGCTTGAGACGATTACGCAAATCAGCAAACATTTCCTGTTTAGGCTCGACTTGTCCTAGCTCGCTTTCGTAAATGTCTTGCTCTCGTGAAACTTTGGCATAATTTGCTTTAAAGCTATTAAGATCTCCAAAGATGTGATCATCAATAATACTCGTAAGACCATATAGTTCTAACAAAGAGTTTTGAAGTGGCGTGGCGGTGAGTAAGAGTTTTGGATAGTCCTGAATTGCATCTTTAATTTCTCGGGCAATTTTATTTTTAGTTTTGTAAACATTTCGCAAACGGTGTGCTTCATCGATCACCACTAAATCAAATGTTGTTTGCTTTATATAGGGTGATTTAGCTTTTGCAAAATGGTAGGAACAAATGACAATCGCATCTTCTTGATTGAATGGATTAAGATTTCCAGCTTTTATAATTTGGTTGAATGATTTTGCCTCTAAAATCTCTGATGGTAAAAAGAACTTTTCCCGAAGCTCTGAATTCCACTGTTTTCTAAGACTTGATGGCACGATAAGTAAAATCTTTCTTTTCCGTTCAGCCCACTTTTGGGATAAGACCAAGCCAGCTTCGATTGTTTTACCCAAACCAACCTCATCAGCAAGGATTGCACCTTTTGACAAAGGGGATTTGAAAGCGAATAGAGCCGCTTCGATTTGGTGAGGGTTTAAATCAACTTGAGCATTTGAAAGAGTAGACGATAATTTTTCCAAACTATCAGAAGCACACCGTTTAGTGAGCTCATAAGCAAAATATTTTGCATGATAGTCAGTAATTTTCATTAACAGAATCCTGTTATAACTTCCAAGTACAATAAACAATAAATATATCGTTATATGTATAATCAAATGATAGCACTTCGAGAGCGTAAGGTAAATAAGATGAGCTAGTAATAATACAGTTGAGAACTAATTATTTTTGATATTTAGTCACGATCAATTTTATTGCTGAGGCGAGCCGTTCTTTCTCGGCTGATATTGTTTGATTTAAAGAGCTCTTGGCTTGTTCGTGGGCTTCTTCTAAAGTAAGGTCTTTGCCTTTAATCTTTTTGAAATATGCTCTTATCTCTTTGGCCATATCTATGGAAATGCTTTTTGGTGAGCGGGAGAACTTATCAACCGTAAACCACCATTCAAGCTCTTTGAGTAGCTTGGCCATTTGAACTGCATCTTCAGTATTTAATAAGACATCATACTTTCTCTTAATCTTTTCAATTGTATTATTGATCTCTGCCGGTGTCGGCTCTTCGATTTGGGGGCCGATATTTTTAGGATTTTTATGATTGGTCATTTTGCTCCTTATGTAAGTAGGGTTAAGAATATTTTTATACACTTCAACAATAGTATAATTGCCCTGGGAATTGCAAACAATATACCTCTGAATATTTTGGCTCCAGACTGCACGACTGAGCCGGCTCTGATTTTCAATGCTACTTTGAATTTAGATTTTTCGACCAAGCCTCTATACAATCTTTCGTATTGATACTTATAACCCTCGGCTATTTTACGATTCAATCCCAAGTGATCAATCATTTGCGTTGCGATATCCTTATCCTGAGCTCTCCTCATGGATTCTTTGCTCAAGCGTTGGGACAGAATATTCAAACTGCCATCCCAAACGATCTCTCGATCAATGATTGCTGCTTTAGCATGAATAAACCCGGGAAGCTGGACAATGCAAGCGCCAAGTTCTTCATAGCCTGCGAGAGCTGCTTTAATTTCATTTCTCGTGAGTAGTTCGTGTTCTTCGAGTGGTCGAGTAAAGATGAAGACAGCAACATTTCGGTGTCTAAGCTTTTCCAGAGTGCCTTTAAAGAACTCTGAACGGTATTTGGAAATGAAAGGGCAATAAATTACCACTTCTTTTTCGGCCTTTAACATATCCCTGACAAAAGCCGGATAGAATGTTCTTTCATTATATAAGTCGAGCATTCGGGACTCACGATACTTTTCAGCATCGAACTCATTTTGCATATTTTCCAAGTGTCTTTTATAAGATGGCGACATTACTGACATATTTCTCCTTAATTATTAATGTTTGGGTCTTTATATTTCGACGCTAATCTGTTATATTATGCGTATATGGATAGCAAGGAAGACAACATTTTGGAAGGTCTTGGCAAGAAGCTCCGAGCCGCTAGAGAAAAGGCTGGACTTACACAGACTGAGCTTGCCAAGAAAGCGGAAATTAACGCCAACTACTATGCGGTGGTCGAGCGCGGTGAGGGAAACCTCTCGTACGAGAAGTTACAGCGCATTTTAAAGGTGTTAAAAATAAAATCGCTAGACGTCTCATAGACGACTAGCTTTGTTGTCTTCATCATATACCTGCCTTAAAACTGGAGCCCACTCGAATACAAATTCGAAAAAGGTGTTCCAAGTTTCAAAGGTTGGGTCCACCACAACGGAAAATTCAAGTTTTCGCTTCCTGTATTCGCCGAGCTGGCGGACTCGGCGACAAGTTTGTAGGGAATTTTCGGCTAAACAACAAATAATTTTTTTAAGATGACGGTAAACGATTATTTAACTACCACAAGCTAATATTTCAATGTTTCTTTTTAACCAAAAACAGTATTGCACCAATAACAAGCACTAGGGCTACGCCGGATCCAACACCTACAAACAACCATTGGTATGACTTCTTTTTGTTTGGCTCGAGAGTTATTTTGACTTCAACTTTTTCCTTATCGCCACCAGCGGTAATCGTCTTTTCCCCACTATAGTTAGCGTAAGTCACCAGTACCTTATGTTCTCCAGGATCAACATTTTTGAAATAAGCGTAACCGTTTTCATCGCTGTAACTGACCTGAACATCTGAGTGTAGTTCAACTCTTGCGCCAGCTATCGGCTGGCCATTACTGTTGGTAACCAGTAGCGATAAATTGTAGGATTCAAGTGATGGCTGAGTGACGGGCTGGGAAGTGGCTTGCACATCCGGCTGGCTGGTCCCAACAGTTGGACTTAGGTTTAACGTTCCTGAGCCGGTACTAGAAACAGTGCTTCTTTGGGCCGTTGCCGTTGCGCTGCTGGTAGCGTCACTACTTACCGCTGCGGCAAGCGAGTCATTATTGACGATAGTATAGGTCAACTGCGCGTTACTTCCTAAAGTTGTATTTATTGGATCTGATAAAGCGATCATTACAGTTTCGTCGCTTTCAACATCGGTATCGTTGACAATAGCAAGTGCAATGTTAGTTGAAGTTGAACCGGCAGCGATTGTCGCCGTACCACTTGCCAAGGTGTAATCGGCTCCTCCACCAGTTGCCGTGCCACCGGTAACCGCGTAAGCAACCGAAGTATCTTTTGAAGAAGCCACCGAAAGTCTTATTTGAAAAACTACAGAAGTTGACGATTCCAATCCGCTGTCAGCGGATAAAGCAAAATCAATCGTTGGAGGATCATCATTGTCAAGAATGGTATAGGTATGTTCAGTTGTCGCCCCGAGTGTGGCGTTGGTTGGATCAGAAATAGTTGCCACAATTGTTTCGTCGGTTTCATCGAGAGTGTCATTAGCAACAGTGACGACAATATTAGTTGAAGTCTGCCCAGCCGTGATTGTTGCCGTACCACTTGCCAAGGTGTAATCGGCTCCTCCACCAGTTGCCGTGCCACCGGTAACCGCGTAAGCAACCGAGGTATTGAGACCGGAAGTGGATGACAGAGAGATGGGAATATTGACCGATGTTAATGATTCAGCGCCACTGCTTGAAGCGGAAGTCAATCCAATTGTCGGCGGATTATCGTTATCATTAATGGTATAGGTAAACTCTGTTTCTGCCCCCAGAGTTGAATTTGTCGGACTGGCTAGAGTGACAATAATCGTTTCGTTGTTTTCGTCAAGGATGTCATTGACAATAGCAAGCGCAATGTTAGTTGAGGTTGAACCGGCAGTGATTGTTGCCGTACCACTTGCCAAAGTGTAGTCAACTCCTCCACCAGTTGCCGTGCCACCAGTAACTGCGTAATTAACTGAGGTATTCAATCCTGACACTTCCGAAAGAGAAACCCCAATGTTAAGCGACGCTGTTGATTCCGGCCCAGCTGCAGACGTTAAGCTGAACCCGGTTGTCGGTGGGGAATCATTGTCGTTGATAGTGTAGGTGTGTTCGGTGGTCGCTCCGAGGGTGGAATTGGTCGGACTGGCCAGAGTGACAATGATTGTTTCGTTATTCTCATCCAGAGTATCGTTGATGATTGTCACGGCGATATCAGTTGAGGCTGAACCGGCAGTGATGGTAGCTGTGCCACTTGCCAATGTGTAATCAACTCCTCCGCCAGTTGCCGTACCGCTGGTGACTGAATAGCCGACAGATACATCAAGACTGGAAGCGGTCGAGAGAGAGACGGGAATATTGACCGAAGTTGATGATTCAGCGCCACTGCTTGATGCCGAAGAAAAAGCAATCGTCGGCGGGGAATCATCGTCGGTTATAGTATATGTATATACGGTATTTGCACCAGCAGTCGCATTAGTCGGCGAACCGAATGTCACGATTACGCTCTCATTATTTTCATCCAAAGTATCATTGATAATTGTTAAATTTATATTGGTGGTCGTTGAACCAGCAATGATGGTTGCCGTGCCGCTTGCCAAAGTGTAATCCACACCGCCGCCGGTGGCTGTGCCGGAAACGGTATAAGGAACAGAAGCTTCAAGACCTGAAGCGGTCGAGATGGAAAGTGGAATACTAACTGTAGTCGTCGACTCGGCGTTGCTTCCAGACGCGCTGTCGAAAGAGATCGTTGGAGTAGCATCATTATCATTAATAGTATAGGTAAACTCAGTTGTCGCCCCAAGTGTCGCATTGGTCGGAGTGGCCAGAGTAACGATAATAGTTTCGTCGTTCTCGTCCAGAGTATCATTGATGATTGTTACGGCAATGTTGGTTGAGGTTGAACCGGCAGTGATTGTTGCCGTACCGGAAGCCAGAGTGTAATCAACTCCTCCACCGGTGGCCGTTCCACCGGTAACCGAATAGCCGACAGAAGTATCGAGACCTGAAGCGGTCGAGAGAGAAACTGGAATATTGACCGAAGTGGTAGCCTCAGAACCGGAGGAGCTAGCGGAAGAAAAAGCAATCGTCGGAGGGGAATCATTGTCAATTAAAGTAACTGTCGCTTGCTGACTACTGCTTTCAGTTCCGTTAGTCACCGAATCAATATCGACAACAACCGTCTCATTGCTTTCATCGAGTATATCATCGACTCCGGTAATACTAACAGAACCGGTGGTTTGACCGGCAGTGATAACAATCGAAGTAGCTGAGCTAGCATAATCCGAAAGATTGGTTGCCGTTCCTGAAAATGCCAAATTGACAGTTACACTTTTGGATGAAGCGTTAGACAAAGTGGCTGTTATGTCGGTGCTAGCCCAATTTTCCGAGATTGATGTTGTTCCGGTCAGAGCAACTGTTGGATCATTTGTACCAAAACTAACCCAAGCGCCGTAACCGGTACCAGCCGAGTTCGTGGCGTAAGCACGAATATGATAGGTAGTACCGGCAGTTAAGGATCCCAAAAGTTTTGTGTAAGCGACTACACCATAGTCACCGCTGTCATAAGTAGCAAAATCATCTTGTTCGCCAACCGAACTATATTTAAAACCACGGATTGTGGCATTAGCACCACCAGTAGCGGTCACAGTACCATTTAAAGTAGCTGACGTTTGATCGACTCCCGAAACTGCCTCAGTAGTGACAGTCGGAGCAACTATTGGCACAGCCGGAGTAACGGCAGCCGAGGCTGTTGATTCGCTACTATTCCCCACTGAGTTTGTAGCGTGAACAGTGAAAGTATATTCCGTGCCATTAGTAAGACCAATCACAGTAATCGGGCTCGTTGCTCCAGTTCCGGTTAAACTCCCCGGAGTTGAAGTAACAGTATATCCGGTAATATCCGCACCACCATTATTCGCTGGAGCAGTGAAAGAAATCGTTGCTTGAGTATTGCCCGCTGATGCCGAAACAGCAGTCGGCGGATCAGGAACAGTAGCTGGTATGATGGCGGTTGATGCTGATGATTCAGCACTATTCCCAACCGAGTTAGTGGCATGGACTGTAAATGTATATGATGTCCCATTGGTAAGACCAGTTACTGTAATCGGGCTCGTTGCTCCTGTTCCGGTGAAACTTCCTGGAGTTGAAGTAACAGTGTATCCGGTAATATCTGCCCCACCATTGTTCGCTGGAGCAGTAAATGAAACCGTGGCCTCAGTATTACCAGCCGAAGCCGAAACAGCAGTCGGTGGATCAGGAACAGTCGTCGTTGGCGGATCAGTCCAGCTTAAATCAGCACTGTTAAAAATCGTTAAAGTACTAGAAGCTGCATAAAGCAGTGTGTAGCCAACACCAGGGCGAGAAACTCTTTGTCCTGAAGTAATTGGGTAAGTGGCAAACATTAAACTCGGCCTAGTGCGAGACCCACCATCGAGTAAAGTGGCAATCGCTTGCCAAGATGAAGTATATTCTCGATACCTGGTATAGAGGAACCCACCCGAATTTGTATCCTCTGAATACCAAACAACATGAATATTCGATGCATCAGTTGAGACGGTTGGGTAATACTGATCATAGCTGACATCATGCGTCCAGTTAACGACCGCCTGCCAAGACGAGGTGTATTTTAAATACCGAATTTGATTAACGGTTGTAAAACTGGCTGATAAACCATTGAATACCACATGAAGATAGTTATCATTGGAAATCGCAATTGAAGGCGCTCCTTGATTATAACCATTATCAGTCGTTAGCTCCTGAATACTTTGCCAAGAAGAGGTGTAGTTTATGTAGCGAATCTGGTATGTGGCAGTACTGGCGGCATTGCGACCCTTCCAGACGACATGCAAATAGTTACTACTGTCAACAGCAATCGACGGATTTTGTTGATACCGAGCTTCGTTAGTTAAACCAACCGTTGCTTGCCAAGAGGTTGTATACTGTTTATACCAAATCTGATCTTGCGCGTGAGTGGCGTCCGTACCGGCCCAAACCAGATTGACATAATTATTGGCATCAATCGCTAAAGAAGGAGCAGTTTGGGCATAATTGGCCCCAGTAATATTAACTATTGCCTGCCAAGAGGTTGTAAATTTGCGATACCTTATTTGATCGGAAATTCCATAGGCTTCAGTTACTCGACCGGCCCAAGCGACATGAATATAATTGTTACCGTCAATGGCAATTGTCGGATAATGCTGAAGATAACCGTCACCTTCTGAAATTTCGGTCTCCACCCAGTTTTGACCGCCGTCCGTGGATTTAGAAACAAAAATAGCATCAGCACTGCCGTCGTTTCGATGATAAGTGGCATAAATATTTCCTGAACCATCACGCGCCAATTTTCTTTGATTGTTGTAGTCAGCTGTACCAACACTAGCTATTACTGTATATGACGGGTCGATAACCAAAGGATACACAACTTCAGACAAATCAGAATCCGGCTCAAGGATAAGAGTATTGCCACTAAGAGAATATTTGAAAGCAAATTCTTTGCCGGTTTGATCATTGGCAAAGGCTTTTTCAATGTTAACTAACGATTTCTCCTCACCTTTTTTGGTAAATGCAATTTGATTGCCCTGTTGTTTTACTTCCAAATTATCGCTCGATGTCAATTCAAATTGAAACTTAGTCGGTGCTTCCTTATTTTCAACAATTAAAGCTTCCTTGATTTTTCGGTCATAAACTTTCTGTTCAATGTCCACTCCAGCAACCACATTGTCGTAAGTAATTTTTTCCCGGTCTATGGCCTCGGCTGGTTTTTCCTGTGGCGTTAAAATTGTCTCTTGTTGAACCACCGGCGTCTCTAGTGGTTTGTCTAGCGGTGTTGAAACTGTCTCTGGCTGAACCGTAGACGTGTCAAGTGGCGTGGAGCTTTTAAGATTTGCCACTTCACTTCTTTCAGTTGAAACGCCTTTAACAACGCCATCATTATTCTGAGCCTGAGCTTGTTTGAGTACCCCCTTTACCGAATACAAAGTCCCAGCTTCATCTTTGAACTCGAAATATGTCTCAGTTGATGTTATTTTGGCTTTAAAATCATCAGAACCGACCAACTTATCGTCTTGTACATTGATGGCGGTTTGGAGATTCTCATTAGCGATTAAATTTGAGCTAACCGTTGAAATAGTACCTTTGCTTTTATTAGCGATAGATGTCGAACCTTTCACGCTGGCTAACTTATGAATATTCAAAGCGCTGTTAACAGTAGTGATAAAAGATGAAATTTGGAACAGAGAAGTTGAACTAATTAAAATTAATGACGCTAAGACCAGTACAATCGCTATCTTCGAAAGCACAGTCAACCGGGTTTTCGTTGAGTAACCAGCTTTTTTATGTACAAAAAAAACACCCAACTTATCGATTAATTGACTCAATCTTTGTAATTTCCACCAGTTCGCACCCTTCCGCTCGATCATCCCCCTTAGAGTCTCCTTTAAAGACAACAAATCATTTCCTTTATTCTACCTTAGTATAATATCTCATACAATAACGTGTACGGGATCTACTGAACCTATACAAGCTATTGACACGATTTTCTCCTTATGATATTCTTCAAATTAGCTTTATGGAAGTTTATAAAACAACCAAGGAGATGAGCGGATAGAAGGATCCTTCTTGATCTTTGTTACCGCTCTTTCGAGCGGTTTTTTTGATCGCTTTCTACAATACTTGCCAACAGATTGGCAGATAGAATAGGGAGCGATCAACCCTCCGTATCCGCCAGCTGGCGGAGAAGGACGGGTCGGCCCTGCATTTTGAAAATTGGGATAGGACAACATCACTTGGATTGTTGTCCGAATTCCGAAACACACTGCACTGCGCTCTGTGGATCGGAAGAAGAAATCTAAAATTGTTACTCAAGAGCACATGTGAGAATGCCTTGGGAGTATTGGCCGATGAAGGACGTGGAAGCCTGCGATAAGCTTCGGGGAGCTGGCAAACAAGCTTTGATCCGGAGGTGTCCGAATGGGGAAACCTAATCTCGCTAGACGAGATTGCCTCTTGTTTGAAATAACAAGTTGGCGGGAACCCGCTGAACTGAAACATCTTAGTAAGCGGAGGAAAAGAAATCAATAGAGATTCCGTAAGTAGCGGCGAGCGAAAGCGGATCAGCCTTGGTTATTTGATGTATTTATTAATTAGCAGAACGATCCTGGAAGGGACGGTCATAGAGGGTGATAACCCCGTATGCGAAAATTAATATTTACTACAGGATAACCCTTGCATCGCAAGATGTATTGAAAGTAGGGCAGGACACGTGAAATCCTGTCTGAAGAAGTCGGATTTATTCGACGACGGTGGATCATCATCGAAGGCTAAATACCAATACTCACCGATAGTGAACTAGTACCGTGAGGGAAAGGTGAAAAGTACCCCGTAACGGGGAGTGAAATAGTATCTGAAACCATGTGCTTACAAGGAGACAACGCCGTGCTTTGCACGCAATTTTGAATTTAAAATTTAAAATTTAAAATCAATTTAAAATGAGTAAATGTTTAAAAATTTAAGCATTGAAAATTTGATCATTGAATGAAAATTGAAAAATGAAAATTGAAAATTCCGCGCAGAGCGCGGTTATGTCGTGCCTTTTGGAGAATGACCCAACGAGTTAATAAGCGCGGCAAGCATAAGTTCCTTAGGAACGCATGCGCAGCGAAAGCGAGTCCTAACTGGGCGACTAGTCGCGTATATTAGACCCGAAACCAGGTGATCTAACCATGAGCAGGCTGAAGCTTTACGAAAGTAAAGTGGAGGGCCGAACCCACTTATGTAGCAAAATGAGGGGATGACTTGTGGTTAGCGGTAAAATACCAAGCGAACCTGGAGATAGCTGGTTCTCCTCGAAATATATATAGGTATAGCCCGCAATAAGAGGGCGTGGGGGTAGAGCACTGGATGGATGACTGGGGCGCAAGCTTTAGCTTCCAATCAAACTCCGAATACCACGTTACCGTTTTTGCGGAGTCAGTCCGTGAGGGCTAAGCTTCACGGTCGAGAGGGAAACAACCCAGACCATCGGCTAAGGTCCCTAAATACTTGCTAAGTGTTAAACGATGTGGCAAAGCATAGACAACCAGGAGGTTGGCTCAGAAGTAGCCATCCTTTAAAGAAAGTGTAACAACTCACTGGTCAAGGTTTGCTGCGCGGAAAATTCAACGGGGCTAAGCAAGTTACCGAAGCTATGGGTTTACGTCGCAAGATGTAAGCGGTAGAGGAGCGTTCGTATTGCGTCGAAGCTGTTTTGTGAGAAATGGTGGAGCGGTACGAAGTGAGAATGTTGGGATGAGTAACGAATTTGACAGGTGAGAACCCTGTCCACCGGATACCCAAGGTTTCCCGGGCAACAATAATTGTCCCGGGGTTAGGCGGTTGCTAAGGCGTAAGCCGATGCTCAGCAGGTTGATATTCCTGCCCTCGCCTTACATTTACCCCCTTCTGACACTTTTTCAAGCTTGTATAGAGCTATGGTATGTTCTATATAGGGGAGAGAGAGGCTGGAAAAGGAAGGGATTAATTGTGTAAGGCAGCCGTACCGCAAACCGACACAGGTGGGTTGGTCGAGAAGACTAAGGTGAGCGAGCTAACTCTCGTTAAGGAACTCGGCAATAAAGCGTCCGTAACTTAGGGATAAGGACTGCCGCGCGCAAGCGTGGCCGCAGCGAAAGACTTTCAGGCGACTGTTTACCAAAAACTTAGCTCCATGCTAACCCTTATGGGGATGTATATGGGGTGATGCCTGCCCAGTGCTAGTAGGTCAAGATTCTTGCTGATCTGCGAGCTGGACTCTGTCCGTTAGTCATATGATCAATTGCTGGCATAAATTATAGGCCACAAATTTTTGATCAGCTAACAGGCAGATTCCAGTTCGTAGAGAGGTGGAGGATTCAAGCCCTAGTGAACGGCAGCAGTAACTATAACTGTTCTATGGTGGGAAAGCTGCCATGGTGAGGTGTAAACCCTCCGTTCGAACTTCGTATGCCACGAAGATGTAGAATGAAAATCTGACTATATGCTGGAAACTCTCTAAAATTCCAACGGGCAACCGGTTGGACTATGGAGACAATCAGCAGGAAAGACTACTACTAAGTTTTTAGAGAAGGAAAATTATGCCGGCTAGCTTAGCTGCTTTAGGCAGCAGTGGATAAGGTACCCGTTGGGCGGTAAAAAGATCAGCAAGATGGACTGTGGATTCCGCCAGGTAAGGAGCCATAGAGAAAGGCTGATCCATTAACCCTTTGGGTTACGAACTCCGTAAGAGCAATTGGCCACGCCGCCGCAAAAGGCGTCCGACAAGTGAACGTTCGAATCGTTCGCCGGCACCACAAGTGGTTGAGAAGGTGACTTCTCAACCACTCCTTCCTTGAAAACTTAGTAGTAGAATCCTCAACGACTATACGTCAGACCCCTTTGGGGAAGATATAGTCTGAACTGCATGGCGACATGCAGAAAGTGACGCGGAACGTCACGAATAACATTAGAGCGAAATTCCTTGTCGGGTGAGATGGAACCGCCCGAAACAAACCGTGAGGTTTGTTGAGCACTCTGGCTAATAACGGTGAAGCCCCTCTGGGGTAATACCGTGGGAAGTCGCTCTGTCGGATGACAGGGTTGACCCCGTAACGACTGAATCGAAAGATGAGATTCCGCAAATTGCGGAATAATACGCCAGCTCTTGTCTAAAAAAATGTGTAAAGGAGTCCGGAAAGGAAAATGTATGGATATAAATTCATATGTGACTGGACTGACTGACGGTGAAGGCTGTTTCTGCGTATCATTTAGCTATCGAAGCAAAATGAATACAAATATTGAGGTGCGACCAAGCTTCTCAATCAGTCTAAACCAAAAAGACCTACCGCTTTTGCAGAAAATATTAAAAATATTTGACTGCGGAGCGATCAGAAGATCTGCTCGTGACAGATGCTACAAGTATGAGGTAAGGAATCTAGAAGATCTCGATAGATCGATCATTCCACACTTCAAAAAGTTCCCCTTACAGGGAGCTAAAGCATCTGACTTCGAAAAATTTGCCAAAGTCTGCGAAATGATGAAGGCAAATTTACATCGAAGTAAAAAATATCTACCTGAATTAATTGAGATCTCATATTCGATTAACCAAGGTCAGAGAAAACACAATAAAGAGGATCTCCTAAAACACATGACAAGATGAAGATATAGTCTGATCCATTAGTAATAATGTGAATAATTGAAGTTCCGACCCGCACGAATGGCATAACGGTCTGAAAACTGTCTCAACGAGAGGCTCGGTGAAATTACAATGCCGGTAAAGATGCCGGTTAGTCGCAGCAAGACGGAAAGACCCCGTGGAGCTTTACTACAGCTTGATATTGGTCTTTGAATATTTCTGTGTAGCGTAGGTGGGAGCTTCGGCGCCAATGAAACACCACCCTTGAATATTTGGAGATCTAACCCCGCCATAGGTGGGGGACAGTGTTTGGCAGGTAGTTTGACTGGGGCGGTCGCCTCCCAAAGAGTAACGGAGGCGTTCAAAGGTCAGCTTAGTTCGTATGGAAAGCGAACCTCAAAGTGCAAAAGCATAAGCTGGCTTGACTGCAAGGCCTACAAGCCGCGCAGCCGCGAAAGCGTGATTTAGTGATCCTCTGGTACCTCATGAATGGGCCAGAGCTCAACGGATAAAAGCTACCCCGGGGATAACAGGCTGATCTGGCCCAATAGTCCACATAGACGGCCAGGTTTGGCACCTTAATACATTGGGGTGCTGTAAGAGTAATCTTGCACCAAAATCCTTCGACCATTCGATAAGTTCATGATAAATAGTGAATTTCCGAATTAATTCGCTCAGGGTAACCCTGAAGCAAATCGAAGGCAAAAGTGGCTTATAACGGTGAATCCCGAATACGAGTTTTATTTGCGTGGAAAAGAGCAAATACGATAAGTAAGGGCAACGCCGTGGGAAGTCTAACTGTGTGAGCACAGAATGATCAATGATCAAAATTCAATTATCAAATAATTTTCAATGAATTAATAATCAAACATAAGTTTGAAAATTGAAAAATTGAGATTTAACTGAAAATTGATGCTTGAAAATTGGAAATTCCGCGCTCTGCGCGGTTATGACCCCGTAGAGACTTGACCATATGGTCAGAGTCCTCGAGTATGAGGGCTAATACGCCACCCCCTTTCAAAAGAAAGGGTGAAGACATAGTCCATACAATTAGTAATAGTTGATTAATATACGATGTCGGCTCATCGCATCCTGGGGGTGAAGTAGCTCCCAAGGGTTTGGCTGTTCGCCAATTAAAGCGGTACGCGAGCTGGGTTCAGAACGTCGCGAGACAGTTCGGTCCTAATCTGCTGTGACCGTGGAAACTTGAGAAGATTTCTCCCTAGTACGAGAGGACCGGGAGGAGCAAGCCTCTGGTGTATCAGTTGTCGTACCAACGGCATTGCTGAGTAGCTACGCATGCAAGAGATAACCGCTGAAAGCATATAAGCGGGAAGCTCCCTTCAAGATTAGGTTTCTTAGGCACCACGAAGACCACGTGGTTGATAGGCGCTAGGTGTAAGGCGAGCAATCGTTTCAGCCGAGGCGTACTAAATGCCAAGTAGAACAATATTAGATTTCTTCAATTTTAACTAAAGCGAATATTAAGATATCGCGCTTTAGTTAAAGTTTTCGGACAACGATCCAAGTGATGTGATATAATTTGTCATATGAGAGGGGTAAATCACAAACAAGGCGGAGCTTATTTCGCCATGATCGGCTCATTTTTGATTTTAGGTGGAATTGTGCAAGCTAGGATTGCTTCCGCTGACACACCAATTGAGCAAATGTCAGTGTTTGGACCAGTGCTTTTATCGGCTGGGCTTGTACTGATAGTGATCGGATTTATCTTAGCGGTTTTTCTCTTTATGACTGATTATTGATCATTATTTGAGTTGTACATTTAAAGAGCTAGCATAAAAAATGGTTTTGTGTTGGTGATATTGGCGAGATGGGTACACTGCGCCTCATCGGCGCACCCGCCGGAGAGGCGGGCTCTTCCACGATAGATTTGTTCTTTTGAAAATTTGAGGATTTTGTGCTGGTGATATTGGCGGCAGGGGTACACCTCTTCCCATTCCGAACAGAGAAGTTAAGCCTGCCAGCGGCGATGGTACTCGCTCCGCAAGGAGCCGGGAGAGTAGCACGTCGCCAGCACAAAATTCTGAAATAGAATACTAGTAGCTAAAGCAAGGACCCGTGGATTCGGCGGGGTGGAACCGCCGAATAAATAAATCAGCAACTTGCGAAAACGTCGCCAACACAAAGCTATTTTTTTTATACCAAAAAACTGCGTCATCCTGAGCATTTGCGAAGGATCTCTGAACTTGTTTCAGACAGACAAATCCTTAAATTCTGGGTTTATAGTTTTTATGAGGTCAATTTTCTTTTTTCTAGTCCATCCTTTAATTTTCTTTTCGGCTTCGATGGCTTCTTGTGGTGAATCGAACTCCTGATAATAAACTAGTTTACCGATGTTGTATTTTTCTGTGAATCCTTTGACCAGCTTCTGTCGGTGTTCCAGTACTCTTCTTGATAAATCATTAGTTATACCGACATAAATAGTAGATGATTTATTAGTCATAATGTAGAACGAATATTTACGTGCCATAACAACTCAGGGTCCGACATTCGTCGGAGATTCTTCGCCTTGCTCAGAATGACGCATCATGCTTCGGGCGAATCCGAAACTCGTTTTTATTTTGTAAATTGAAATGTTGCTAGGATATTATCTCGGTTTTCTGTCGATCCGCATGTTGAAGCTTCAAAATAATTGTTGTCATTCTCCCATAAAACAAAGTATTCATCCACCATTCCGCCGAATGTTGCTTCATACCCGTTAGATCTCGCTACTGTATATTCTGCAATACTATTCTTTGTATAATCTTTATCGTTTTCAATAAAATTCTTTAAGGAAAAATTATCTGGTTTAGTGAACACTTTGATGTATATGTCTGGGCTTGAATCTGGTCTTTCAGCTTTAATTAATTCTTGCATTTCCGGCGATGTCAGGCCTATTCCAACAACCGCATTGTCTTTGTGGTCTATCAGCCCCAAAATCCAATCATCTGGATATTTAAAAGTAAACCCATAATCATCATTCGTATACGTCTTCCAGTCTGCCGTTTCATCCGCTGCGGAAGATAAGTCGACTTCGGCTGTCGAATCCTCAGCTTCAACTGATTGTTCAGTGCTTGATTCATCTTTGACGGCTGCATCTCGACTCACCATGATGAACGCGCCGGTTGCGATTACAAGTACTAACAAAATGGCTATAACCCACATCAGTGATTTATTCGACTGCTGCGGTCGTTTTTCTAAGATTTCTTCTGGCATTTTGCCCTCTCGCTCCGAGTTTAACCCGGAAGATCCCGCGAAGCCTATAAGGCGAAGTGGGACTGTAATAATTATTTAATCTTGCGGACTATTCAGCTATTGTTGAGAGTGTGGCTTCTGCAGATACTGTCGTATCATCGGTTGCAGCTGTTGCTGAGGGCATCTCTGGGACTGGTGGGACTTCGGCTGAGTCAGATTCAGTTGTCTCGGTCGTAGTCGTCGAAGGATTGTCTTGCCCGTAGTTATAGCCGATCATGAAGAACACGGCTGCAGTAAATAATACTACTATCACGGCCCAGCCGATTAATACTGGACGAACCTGCATGTGTGGGTTATTGCTCTTGTTTACTTCTGGCATCTTGCCTCCTTATTTGCTTTATGAACTTTAAAAACTTTATAACTTTATGAACTTACTGGGTGAATTGGAAAGTTGCAGTCCATTGTTCAAACAATGGTTCATCGCTCAGCTGAACTGGTGCGGTATTTCGGTGTCCGTCAATCAAATAGATATTGCCATTTGAAAGAACGTATTCTGAAGCTTCGCCAGTTCTTCTGTAGGCGGTTAGACCACCGACCGAAGTCTTTTCGTATTGAGCGAGATCGTGACTTACGCCAACAGTGTCTGGATTCTGAATCCATGACTCTATCGTATCTGCGTTCACCCCTACCGTAGCTCTAACGCCGAACGCTGTTTCGCCAACCGCAAATTGTACCAAGTCTTCAGTTTTTGAGTTTGCAGGGTCTGTGCTTGGGTACTTAATTGATTCGTCTAGAGCCAGGGTCAAATTAGAGGTGGGATATTTAAAACTGTAATTGACCCGTGAATTTGTATATGTCTTCCAATCCGCCGTTGCATCGGTTGCTGCCGAGGCTGAAGCAACGGTTGTCGCCGAATCATCGGTTGTTGCGGCCGTTTCGGTCGCAGTGGTCTCGGTTGCTTCGTTTCCTGACTCTTTGCCATACTTGTAGCCGATAAACAAGAAGAGAGCGCCCACAACAATGATTAGTAGCCCCGCTTTACCCATCTTATCCCAGCGAATTGCTCGTGGTGGAGCCTCCATCTGCATCTCCACTCTTTCGTGTTTGACCTCTTTTTCTTCTTCCTTGAGTTCTTTCTCAATATCGTTAGCCATAATATTGCCCTCCATATGGACTTGATTTTCGCCTCACGCGAAAACCCGCTTTATTAACTTAATTGGATTAATACAATCTAATTATACTATAATAACGCTAATGAAAAAACTTGCCGCAGAATATAAGCTAATTTCTTTGCCAATAATCGTTGCTTCAGTAGCTGCGGTAGCCCTGCGCTGGTATTTGTTCTTCAAGCCCGGCTATGCTTTTGATCTTGGGCAGTTTATCAAATGGACCAAATTTATCCTCGATAATGGCTTTTTTTCTCTTTATTCAGCTGAAAACATCAAGATTGTCGACAATTACCCGCCAGTTATCCCACTTCTGACATCTTTTTGGTTTAAAATTAGCCCGATATTTCATCTGGGATTTAGTGATATTCAAAATACCAAATTTATCTTTACTATTGTCGAGATCATCTTGGTCGGAGTTATTTCGGCGATAATCATTCGATCTAACGCCAAACACAAAGTTTCGCTTCTTGCTCTCACGATCATCTCACCAGCTTTGGCGCTAGTAACGACAGGTTGGGGGCAGGCTGAGGCGGTTTTTGTGCTATTAATTCTTCTCGCCTTTGTCTTGATTGAGAAAATGACTTTTATGTCGGTTGTGTTCTTGCTGTTAGCGCTACTTACCAAGCCACAGGCTATACCAGCGGTTGGCATTTATTTTCTCTATTTATTTTTTAAGGATGGGTTTAAAAAAGCAATCATTTATTTTGGTGTATTCTTGGCGATGTTTGCGGCAGCATATTTGATTTTTTATTCTATTGGCAAGATAAGTTTGATTGAACTATTTACGGGATCAGTCGGATTTTACAAAAATCTCTCGCTCAATGCCTTTAACTTCTGGTGGGTGATCTATGGCAGGGGAACGTGGGATATCGTCGATAAAGCGGCCGGTCAATTTAATTATAAGACGGTTGGGTTAACTATGTTTGTAATTTTTGAACTTCCAGCGCTATACTATCTCTCCAAAGCCAAGAAAATTTCCGAAGTGGCGTTGGTTTTGGGCTACACGTACTTGTGTTTCTTTGTCTTTCCGACTCAAATTCACGAGCGTTATCTGTATCCGGCCGTCGCGTTTCTAGGTGTTGCCGCAGCTTTAGACAAGCAGCTGTTTTACGCGTATATCTTGGTGTCGGTGACATTTATTTTAAATATTCTGGCGGTTTTACAGTCAGTTTATCCCCAGTTTGGTTTTTTAAGTCAAAGTCTGATCGCTGGTAGCTGGACGACGCTTGTCGCGGGGGCAAATGTTTTGTTATGCTTATATTTGGCGATGTATTTAATTTCAAAATCTTATGCTAAATCGTAGAATTAATTTCAAGAAAAATTGGTTTTGGTATGCCTCGGGACTTCTGATAGTCCTCTTCGTCTTTTCGAGGTTTTATCTCTTGGGCGCTCGTCCGATGCACCATGACGAGGGGATGCTGGCGTATTTTGCCGATAAATTAGCCTTTGAAGAAGATTATATTTATACTCCTCAAATTCATGGGCCGATCCTGTTTTATTTCACTGCTCTCTTTATGAAACTATTTGGTAGTTCTGATATGATCGCTCGATTATCATGTGCGATTTGTGGAATATTTCTCGGCTCAATTCCGTTATTTTTCAGAAAAGATCTTGGCAAAAAAACAGCAATAATTATTTCATTAATTTTGCTCACATCTCCAACGATTTTGTATTACTCTCGATTCTTGGTTCACACCTCGATATATATCCTATTTAACTTGCTTTTCATCTTATTTATTTGGAGATTTTTCAAAAAATTTAAGACGGTTGATGTGATGTTGGCCGCGTTCTTCTTAGCGCTGATGTTTGGAACATCAGAAACAAGTTATATTTTTATAGTTGCCATGCTTTCGTTTGTCATTCCTTTCGTGCTGATTGATCGCAAAAAGTTCTTGAGTAAGTGGCGGGAGCTGGTTAAGTTTACTAAATCAAATTATCTTGATTTACTAAGCGCAGTTTTGGTTTTTGTACTGACATGGCTAGTTCTTTACTCAGTTGGTTTAACCAATCTAAAAAGTCTAGAAATTTCTATTCCCAATCCATTCTCGACGGATACCGGCCTTGGCTTTTGGTTGGCACAAAATCCCAATCGTCTGGGTGGTCAGCCGTGGTATTTCTATATAATTTTGGCTTTCTCGTATGAACCGATGATGATATTGGGTTATATCTTGGCGACGATTTATCTGATAATGCATCGCAAAAACACCTTTATGATGTATCTGTTCTGGTGGGCAACGGTTAATTTTGGGATATTTAGCTGGGCAGGGGAGAAGTTTCCGTGGTTATTTCTTCCATCTCTTGTCGCTCTCTCGGTCTATATCGGATATTTCTTAGGTCAAACCTGGGCTGGATTTAGGCTAATCAGCAAGATTATTTGGATTGTACTACTTGGACTGACGATTTTTGTTGCGGTCAGGCTTGTTTATATTAATCCAGCCGATACCAACGAGCTTAATGTCTACGTGCAAACGCCAGCATCGTTTGAGGCGGAAATTAATAAGATCATCCAAGAGTGCAATGGATCAAGCAAGGATTGTGTATTAATTAATTCGAGTATTTCCTGGCCGTTGACTTGGAATTTCAGAGAATTTGGACGACTTGACAACCTAGATCGAGAACCGCTTCCGGGTGACTCTAGGGTGATTTTAACCGACAAGCAGATAGGATTTTTGGATACTTCAGATGCTTGGACGAGGAGGTCGGTGACGCTTCGCGACTGGTGGGTTCCTGAGACATGTCTAAATATTAAATGTGTTCCGAAGTTTGTAAATTACTATTTTACTCGAGAAACATGGAACGCAAAGGGCGGTTATGATATATTTATATATGAGAGGCAATAATCAAAAGCAACAAAGGTGCTTGACAACAGAATTTTTGTTATAATAAAATTACGATGAAAAAATTATATCTATTCATAACAAGTGTTTTAGCAATATTAACATTCGCCGCTCCGGCTTTGGCAGCCGATCAGGCGACTTTTTCGGCCGAAAGTGCCAAGACAACTTATGTCGTCGGCGATACGATAAACGTCGATCTCAAAGTTGATGCTGGCGCTTTTGCTTCAACTCTAAGTGTTATCGATATGACGGTAAAGATTTCTGACCCAACTGTGGTTGAGCCAGCCAATGCTTCGGCTCCTTTTACGCTTGGATCTATTTTCACAAGTATCGTTTCACAGTCTTATGCTGCAGGAACCTTGAAGGCTGCGGTTTTCGTTGATCCAAACAACAAGCCAGCTAACAGAAGCGGCGTGATTGGAACGCTAGTTCTTAAGGGTCTGAAGACCGGTTCAGTTACGATTTCATACGATGGAATTCAAGCAACACAAGAAAATGATGAGCTTAATTTTGTGACAACCTCAGCTAGTAGTCTAACGCTTAATGTCACCGAAGGGGCGACTGCTCAGACAACTTCGACAGCTGTTGCATCGTCAGCTACATCGACTAAAGCAGCGGTTAAGGCTGCAACAACCGTTTCGACTGGTCCAAAAGAGGCCTTGTTGGTAGCGCTGGTTGGTGGTATGGTTTTCTTCCTATTCTATAAACTATTTAAGACGAAATCTTCAGAGGGTAAACTATGAGATCAACATTTTCAAGCCTTATAGTTGGATTGGTCATTATCTTAATAATTGGCTTTGGGGGCTACTATATCATCACAAAGCTAAGAGCAAATGCTGACGTAACCGGTGGTACAGCTGCTACTACCAGTGCCGATATCAATAAGGACGGCACAGTAAATGCACTCGATCTGAACGCTATTACCAACGCGATAGCCGCTAAGAGCACAGATAAGCGATATGATTTGAATAGTGACGGTGCGGTAAATGTTCTCGATCTTAATATTCTGATAGGGCAGTACTCGAAATAAAATTACTATTGATATAGGAACGCGAAATGATTTTTTGTGTTTATTCTCTTTTTTAACTTTATAAACTTTAAGAACTTTATAAACTTTTAACTATAGTAAAGTCCTTCTTTGTAAGGTGGGAAGTATAGTGTTCCAGATTTTTGTCGCTGTCTTGAAAGCGTCCTTGCCTTTTGCAGTCAGATGATAAGTCTTTCGATCTCGCTCAGGTGAGCTAGTCTGTTGAATTAAGCCGGCCTTGGCCATCTGAGCTAGAGCTGGGTATAAAGTGCTTTCGGATGGTGAGCAAAACTCATTGCTTAGTTTTCTGATTTCGACGATCAAAATGTAACCATGCAAATCTTTGTCTTTGAGCGCTCGAAGGATAAAAAACCTGATCAGACTTTGATTAATCAGCTTTCTCCAATAGTCTTCCGAAACGTAATCGATTGGTTCGTTGTTCACGGATTTGAGAATATCCTAAAATAAGACAAGAATCAATCTGTAAACATTGCAAACATTGAAAAGGGGGATTTTTGAGGTTAAAATGCAGATTAGGCGGGTATAGTTTAGTGGTAGAACACGACCTTCCCAAGGTTGAAATGCGAGTTCGATTCTCGCTACCCGCTCCACCACGTATATCGTGTTCGCCAAGCGAACCGAAACGTGGTGAGCGTTTTCTACTGCAAAGCAGAGAATATACGCGACCAGCCTTCGCCTGAACTACGGCCGGCAGGCCAAAAAAGCGCCACTTAGGCGTCTTTTTTTAGATACTCGCCGAGTTTGCGAAAGGCGATTGATCTTTGAGAGAGTTTATTTTTTTCATCCATAGTCATGTCTGAAATTGTGACGTCTTTACCATCTGGAATGAAGATTCTGTCATACGGCATCGCATCAAAGTCTTTATCTACGTTAAAAATCTTCTCTGTTATCTCACCTTCCATTTTTCCGCTAAAGATTATTGGCTCTTGACCTGGCTCGCAATACGCAGCATAAGTTTCAAAATAGGCTTTTCTTGAAGTGCCCTCTAACAGTCTAAATATCCCCTCATATCCCAAAGTTTTGAAGACGAACTTGGGTGCGGGGCCAGGAAAACCATTATAGGCTTCAAAAAATAGTCCAGTATCTTCGAGAACGATTGGGCTTTTAAGTTCATCGGCCAGTTTTCTCGATGCTTTCTTGGCAGTATCTTCGACAGTATCATCGTTGTCCTCGTCGTACTTTCTTTTGATCCATTCGACCTCAATGCCGTATTCTCTAAACAGGCTTTGCACCTCTTCGAATTTGCCCTTATTGGTGGTGATGAATGAAATTTTCATACATATCTCCGATATTAGTCTATAACCAGATGTTAACATATATCAGTTATCAACAAAAATAAGGTTTTCATCTACCTTGTTTCTGTTGCTCAACAGGTTAAATTTTGATAGAATGATCGAAGAATCATACTGTTAATTTGCCAAGTAAATTGCCGAAGTAGCTCAGCTTGCCCCGCCTATATCAGGCGGGGTGAAGTAGAGCAACTTTTTCGCCAGCCTGCAGTCGCATAGTGCCACCTTAGCTCAGTTGGTAGAGCAATACTTTCGTAAAGTAGAGGTCCCGAGTTCGAATCTCGGAGGTGGCTCCAGTTAGGTTGAATAGCAAGGTAGAGTCTCGCAGAATGCGGGATCAAGCAAAAGCCTGTCGTTTAGCTTTTTGTTCCACCCAAAAAGTCCATCGAGTATATCCTGATCACGTTTCGGTTCGCAGCGAACACGATATACGTGATCGGAAACTCGATAGCCGCGTTGCATATTTGGCGAAGCCAAGAGGCTATACGCGGCAAGCATAATAAGAGGTAAAATATATATATGAAAAAGAATTTGTACATCATCATAGCAACGGCCGTTATTGCCGGACTTAATGTCTGGCTGTTTATAATTTCTCAGTCGCTCGATATCCAGCTCTCGTATGTCGCATTTGTGATTGTCTGGATCGATCTGGTGGTTTCGTGGCTTATTAACAAGAGGCAGCCATCACTTTCTTATATGTTTTTTTCTACCGCATTAATTGTCGAGGCTCTTCTTGCAGTGAACTATTTCTGGATCCAAAAATCAGGAAGGTATCTGTGAAAAAAAGCAGTTTCTGGCGTTTTTTAGAGATTTTCCCTGGCGCATTGGCTTGGACTGGTATCATTCTGCCCATCATTTTTTCATTTATATGGCCATCGGCCGTAGCAATATATGTACTACTTTTTGATCTTTATTGGGTGATCAATGCGTTGCTTATGGCAAACTTTATGTTTTCTTCATTTCGGAAAATGAAGGCTGCCCTTCACACTGATTTCGGTAGCAAGCTGGATTCTCTAGATATTAGTGACCCCCTAGTTGTCGATTGCAACAATATATACCAGGTCGTGATGTTTGCGACGTTTCGTGAGGAGCTAGACACCCTTGAGCCGTCCGTTGAGTCGGTTGTGGAGTCCACATGGCCAAATGAAAGAAAAATTATCATGCTGGCCGGTGAAGAACGAGATCTGGAAAGATTAAAGAGAGTTTCTAGTTCGCTCAAGGCTAAATACGGCGGCAAGATTTTTGACTTTATAGTCAGTATTCACCCAGACGGAATTGAAGGCGAAGTGCGCGGTAAGGGTGCTGGGTGTCATTTTGCGGGGGAGTTGCTAAGCAAATATATTGCTGACAAGGGGATTGATGATGAGAATGTCCTGGTTACCATAGCAGATGCTGATACGAGATTTCAAAAGCAATATCTTAATGCTCTTGCATATGAATTTTGTATAAACCCGAATCGTCATCGTAGGACATATCAGCCCATTCCGCTATTTTCAAATAATATTTGGCACGCTCATTTTATTTCCAGACTTACAGCCTGGGGATCTAGCTTTTGGCAGATGATAGAGGCATCCCGTCCATGGAGATTAGTTAATTTTTCAACCCATTCGTATTCGTTAAAAATGCTTCGCGAGATGGACTATTGGTTCGTCAACGTAGTGAATGAAGACTCAGGACAGTTTTGGCGAGCTTATTTTGCTTTCAACGGTGATCACCGCGTTATGCCGATATATCTGCCGGTTCATATGGATGCAGTTTTTGCCGAAGATCTAAAGACAACACTGAAGAATCAGTATTTGCAAAAAAGAAGATGGGCTTACGGAATTGAACATTTTCCGTTTATCGTAACATCAGCCATAAAGGACAGGAAAATTCCATTTATGGACAAATTTGTCAGAATATTCAGGCTGGTTTTTGACTCCTACAACTGGTCAACCGCGAGTTTCTATTTGGCACTTGTCGGCTGGCTTCCGCTTATTTTTTCCGAAAGTTATCGTAGCACAGTTTTGTCAGTAAATATGCCGCTGCTGACTAAACTTTTACTTCCTCTTGCTTGGATTTTTACCGCAATATCGGCATATATTTCACTGGTTTTCTTACCGCCGAAACCGGAGAATATAAAAAAATCTAAATATTTTGAAATGATAGCTCAATGGTTTATCTTGCCTGTTACGGCGGTCATTTGGGGATCAATCCCGGCCATGGAGGCCCAATCCAGATTTATGCTTGGAAAATATCTAACTTTTTGGGTCACTCCGAAAAGTGTAAAAAATGAAGCCCAGAAGACTAGATAAGATTTTTGTTCTAATCGCCGTTTTATTATTGGCTGGTCAGTTTGCATTGCAACTATATCTGGCAAATCGTGATTCGCAAACTACCGATGAGGCAGTTCATCTGCTGGCTGGATACACGTATCTGACCAAGCATGATTTTAGATTTAACCCCGAGCATCCCATCTTAGTTAAAGCCTTAGCGGCAACCCCGCTTTTATTTATGGACGTTAAGTTGCCATCTGATTTTGATCAGCTATGGGATAAATCCTCAGACTTTTTTTATGATAGCTGGAGAGAAAATAGACTCCTAGGCGAGAATTTTCTTTATCAATCCGGTAACGATCCGCAGAAAATATTATTCTGGGGTAGGTTTCCGGTTGTTGTGCTGACATTCTTGCTTGGGCTATCGATTCTGTTGGCATCCAGAAAACTATTTTCTGCTGCAGGAGCGTTGATTACGGTGTCCCTTTACGTTTTTAACCCGATCGTTCTCGCTCATGGCCATTTGATTACTACGGACATTGCGGTCGCACTGGGCTATTTCTTAGCGACTCTTGCGGCATTCAGCTTTTTTAAGAAGCAGTCTTGGCAATCATTTGTATTGCTGACTCTCGGTGTTTCGTTTGCCTTGCTTATCAAATTTACTGCCATTATCTTGATTCCGGCAATAATTGTTCTGTTTATTTATAGTTGTCTAAGTGGAATTTTAAAGAAAGGCGAACGTCTCAAAATATTCGGCTTACTGGTGGCCGTAGCCCTGTCTTCATGGTTGTTGGTTTGGGCATGCTACGGCTTTGAAACTTCGAAAATTCCTAAAGTCGACTCTATCTCTCAGACAATGATAGATAGGAATTCGCAAACAACCAAGACGGAGGTTTCCAAGTCGCAACAAAGTAAATTCGACAAGATTGTAAGTTCAACCTCCGTAGCGATGGTCCCCAGAGATTATTTTAAGGGCCTGTTTATGGTGATTACTCATGTCGAAAATGGCCACGATTCATATTTGCTTGGTCAGCTCTCAAAAAAGGGATGGTGGTACTACTTCCCTGTTGTCTTCGTCGCTAAAAATCCCATACCAACCGTGATACTGCTCGCAATATCGGTTTATTGCGTATTTGTTTTCAAAAGAAAGAGAGTACTAAACTTATTCTTACTTATTTCCGCGATGAGTTTTTTGCTTGTTGCGATGACTTCAAAAGCAAATTTAGGGGTGAGGCATATAATGCCAGTTATTCCGCTGCTTATCATTCTTACAGCCAACTTGGTCGATGTAAAATCTAGGCAAATTAGAGTTTTTGTAATTATCCTAATCGCATGGCTTGTCTTTGACGTGGTTTCGACATTTCCATATTATCTTTCATATTTCAATCAGATATTTGGTGGAAGGGATAGCGGATATAAAATCGCGAGCGACTCAAACCTTGACTGGGGTCGTGATTTAAAAGATGTTGCGACATACATCAGGTCGCATGAGATGTCGCCTTTGTACGTGGAGTATGGTTGGGATGGGCCAAGTTCATTGCAGTATTATGGAATAAATCACGAAGATGGATCGATGGTCAATAAAAATACGATCGGATATTTAGTTATAGGTGGATCAGCTGTTGATTCCGAAGAGTTTTCGTGGCTCAACTCTTTGGCGATTTATGATAAAATCACCCCTTCGGTTTTTGTTTATAAACTTAACGGAACGTTCAATGAGTGAAATTGATTTGAGTATAGTAATTCCGGCATACAATGAAGCAAAGAGGCTGCCTAAAACACTTAAAATTATAAATGATTACTTTGTCTCTACAAAATACACGTACGAGATTTTAGTTGTTGATGATGGAAGTCGAGATAAGACATCTGAATTAGCTAAATCTGTGGATTTCAAAAATGTTAAGGTTTTAGCATATAAAATAAACCGAGGCAAGGGTTATGCTGTCAACTATGGTGTTACTCGGGCGCAGGGTAAGTACGTAATCTTTGTAGATGCTGATAATTCAACTCCTTTTAAACAAATTGAAAAATTGCTAGAACAGATAGATGAGTTCCCCGTTGTTATTGGCTCAAGGTATCTGCATGGAAGTAAGATTATAGTTAAGCAGCCATTATCTAGAAGGATTGGAGCACGGTTGGGTAATTTGTTGATAAGGATGATTTTGTTGCCGAGAATTCTAGATACTCAGTGTGGTTTCAAGATGTTTCAACATGATGCTGCAAAGGAAATATTTTCTAGGCAAACGATATGGAGGTGGGGATTTGATATTGAGATTTTGTATATTGCTAAAAAACTGGGGTTTCAGGTGAAAGAAGTATCGGTAGAGTGGTACAATGACACTGCAACAAAGATTCAATCACCGCTTGTATTTATATCAACACTGTCGGAGTTATTCAGAATTAAGCTGAATTCCCTACAGGGTAAATACAGACGTTGATTAATTAGTAGTTTCAGGGTAAAATAGCACAGTATCGGGCTCCGCCCGTAGGGCTACGCCCGGAGGGGTGTGGTTCGGAGGAATATGGCGTTTGTTTATGTCCTGATTAGCGAAAAGGATGCGAAACGGTATATTGGCTCAACCAACTCTCTAGAAAGAAGGATGGCTGAGCACTTTCGCGGAGAGGTAAAGTCAACTTTCCATAGACGTCCATTGAGATTGTATGCATACGAACGATTTGAGAGTCTTTCAGATGCCCGTAAATGGGAGCAGCTATACAAAAGTAGTAGGGGCAGGTATGATAAGGCAATCGAATCGGGTAAATTAGTATTAGCCGGGGTGTAGCACAGCTGGTAGTGTGCCTGCTTTGGGAGCAGGAGGTCGTGAGTTCGAGTCTCGCCACCCCGACCAAACTTCATTACTTCGTAATTTCGCTTGGCAAGCCAGAAAATTTGCGGGTTTGCCCTGCCGAAGCTTAAGCGAAGGCGGGTATCGTATAGCGGTTATTATATCAGTTTTCCAAACTGAGGATGCGGGTTCGACTCCCGCTACCCGCTCCATCCTTCGCCAAGGCTACGGATGGCAAGCCAGAATTTTAAATTATGTGCCCGTAGCTCAGCTGGATAGAGCGACTCCCTTCTAAGGAGTAGGTCACAGGTTCGAACCCTGTCGGGCATACCATGTCTGTATGGTGGCTATAGTTTAATGGTAAAACACCAGTTTGTGGAACTGGATTCGAGAGTCCGATTCTCTCTAGCCACCCCATAATTTTAAAAATCGTGAATTATAAATATTGCCCAAAGTGTGCGGGAGAGCTTGAGCTTAAACAAATCGACCATGCGTCTCATCCGACGTGCAGGTCGTGTGGGTTTGTCTTTTTTCAAAATTCAAAACCTTGCTCTTCGCCACTCATTACTAACGATTCCGATCAGGTTTTACTCATCAAGCGCAATATTAAACCTCATCTTGGTAAATGGGATATACCTGGAGGATTTTTGGAAAATGGAGAGGATCCGATAGAAGGGTTAAAAAGAGAGGCTATGGAAGAGCTTGGAGTTGAAATTGAGCCTGGAGAACTGATTTTAGTTTGTATCGATAATTACCCGACGAATGACGGTGATTTCTTCACTCTTAATTTATTTTATAAAGCCAAAGCGCTTTCGCAAAATATTATACTGGATGGGGAAAATTCCCAGTGGGAATGGTTCAGCGAACAAGAGATACCGTGGGGGGATTTAGCTTTTTCAAACACCGAGCTTTCATTAAAAAAATTGTACGGTATGGAATAAATCAATAATATGCAAGAAGATTTATTAAAGGAAGTTGAGAAACTCGCGAAGCCGACCTATGACCGATTGAAAATATGGGGTCATGGATGGTCGCATATTTTGGGTGTGGTGCGAGCGTCTAAAGTGTTAGCTGAAATGGAAGGAGCTGATCCGGTTCTTTGTCAGATCGCTGCCTATTGCCACGATCTTGGTCGGCTAGAGGAGGAAGAAAAAGCGCTTGTTAATTTCAAGCCGGGCGCGCCGAGTCCTCACGCGGCAATGTCGTATGCTCCAACAAAAAAGATCTTGGATCAAATTGGAATCTCTAGAAAAGATGCCGACGATATTCTAGAGGCAGTAAAAATTCATAATATTAGAAAATATGAAGGTCCGAATAAGGTTGCGCTGATTTTGCAGGATGCCGATCGAGCGGATGGGTTCGGCAAGTTCGCGGTTCTTAGATTTGCAGTTTTTAATTGTCAAATAGAAATACCTGAGCCAAAAGATGACCAAGATGCCGATAGGCTACTGAATCAGGTTCGGGAAATTTTGAGAAAAGATCCGGTCAAAAGAGCAAGAGCGATCGAGGCGTTAGAATATGCTTTCGGCTGGGTCGACATTCTGGCAAATACGCCCTCATTAAAAAAATATATTTCAGAAGGTTATAAATTTAACCAAGAATTTTATAAAGAACTCAAATCATACAATTAGGGCTTCATTTTAAAGAATTTTTCTGGTAGGATAACAGAAGTATGCGCCCAGTTTTGAGGGTTTTGTGGGGTGGAACCACAAAATTCCCAAACTCAAAACGAAGTAATAGTAAAAGCGACTGGCTTCGGACCAGTAGGTCGGGGCTTGAGCGGGTGGGTTTCGAGGGTGGAACTCGAAACAGAAAGAGGCGTCCCGCCTTAGCGGGAAAGAAGGGTTAAACCACAAAAGAACATTTATAATATAGATTGGTATGCGCCCGTAGCTCAGCTGGATAGAGCGACTGGCTTCGGACCAGTAGGTCGGGGGTTCGAATCCCTCCGGGCGTACCATTCAAGACACTAGTATTCAAACATCTAGATCGTGCCTAAATTACCGATATTCTGGTGTTTGACTAAATCAGACAAAATAGCATATTCTAAAAAAGCTCCAATAAATTGGTGCTTTTTTAGATCAAAGGCGTGTGTTCGAATCGTATTAGGGGCAAATTCCTCATGAGTTTTTGATCATTTCAGAGACCTTCTAAATTGACGAAATTTACAAAATATATGTTAAAATATGCTTAACTGAAATTTGGAACTATCAGCTCATCCCCAATATCTCACGTATTTTAGCACCAAATTCACCTAGCTTTTGGCTGCCCAAATAATCTTGAGTAGCCTTGCCCGTAAGAAGACCATCGATTTGTTTTTTACCGGAGCTGGAAACTTGAACCCATAGAAGATCATTTGCTATTTTCATTTCCCTTGCTCGATGAAGTGCATCGTTTTGCGCTTTTAGCTTCTGACGAGTAAGGTTGTCATCTAGTTCCGTGGTTGGTTGAAAACTACTAACCAGTTCGCATGTTATGCTACCTCGATTGTCTTGTTTTGACTTAACTTGTACTGCATAACGTCGGTTTTGAAAATCTAATACGAAATCGGTTCCACCTTCAACATCCTCATCAACAGTCGTAGCACGAAGCTTTGCGCCTGTTCCTTCTAAAACATAGCGAAGAACATCCTCGGATAGACGCATTCCTCGAACTCCAGATAGAGTCTCAAGAGCTCTAGCAGCTCCTGTATTTGCACCCAGACCCATGCAATTATAGTATTGTTGGGCAAGGTGTGGAAGGTAGAGCCTAACTGCAGCCACAAGATGTTTTCCATAATCTAGATTCTCAAATTGCCTTATCATAGTAACGCAGTCTTTTTGCCACTTTGCAGCGGTTTTCATGCTTTCAAAATATTCAGTTTTCTCACTAAAAAGTGGCCCATCAAGTTTGAACTGTGCTGATATCTCCAGTAATACATCATATAAGACAGCAATACTATCATGATAATCTTCGGGAAATTTCATAGTTGCTTCGCTTTTAAATCGCGCTAAATCTTCGGTAGCCACTTCCCAGTCTGTTTCTGTATCAAATTTATGATTTCTCCTCAACGAATGCATATCGTCTTGAAACTTTTTGAAGATTTCAGTACAAACTTCGTTGGGATTAATCTTTTGTTCAGGTGTAGGATTGCCACTGTCCACTGTATCGGAGCTTACTAAATGATTACCCATTGTTTCGGAAGATTGATCTGGAGTTTCAACTTTTTGTCCTGATTGAAATTTTGCCCCTTCGCCCTCATTTTGGTAACTAACCTCAAACGATGGAACGCCTCCTTCTACTTCGGGCGCAGTGAATTCAATTTTCTTTGGACTTGTTGGAATAGTAGGAGCAATAACTGTTCCTCGCGTAAGCTCAGAAATTTTGCTTCCAATACCATTTTCTGATCCGGTTGAACATGAAAAGAGTATAAGTGTCGAGCCTTCTTTGAAAAGAGCGGGCGACGGATTTTCCTGATCTTCTCTTTTCGGCCTCGTAGCGCTCGAAATTGCTATCATCTTGCTGATATCTTCTGTCCGCATCACTCCGCCCCTGTCAAAATTGTTACCAAACTGAATAGTATCTTGGCTACCGTGACCGGCCATGATTCCGAAGGAAGCTGACCCATACTGCTTTCGTATGGAGTTCATCTGCCTAATCACTGACAATTTTCCATCTGCTTCAGTTATTACGAAACCACCCCACTCGTTTCCTTCTGGTTGCATTTGGGCAAAAAGTTCCGCTAGCTCTTTTTCGTCATAGAATGCTCCATTCCAATCATCTCGTGGATAAACTAATAACCCGTAATTAAAATCACTTTTTTTCATTTGGTCATATTGCCAAAGCAAGGCCGGTGACGGGTACCTGGCAAAATCATGAATTCCAAATGAGCCCGACAGAGCATTAGTCATGCCCGGTCTTTGTGATTCTAGAAATTCGATTCTATTTACATTGCTCCATATTGTTCTTGAGATTTCGTTTTCACCCCTACTTTTTCTCCACGATTGAATAAAATCTTCACAATCTCCGTAGTCAATCCCGAAGCTACCATATAGGTGATGAGCTATTATGTCAGTAGCCTCTGAGCTTACTTGCTCGCTTGGATCCGCAGCAAGATCAAAAATACTCTCATCTGCGAGTCGAATAGCTTCTCCCTCTTGTCCCATTGTCTCAGACAATCGTTTTCTTGCTTCTGCTTTCTGATCTCCCGTTCCATAAAGAAGAATGCTTCTCCATAATGAGCCACGCTCACCATCTTCTAGTTTGGAAAATCTTACTAGAATTTCACCCAGTGCTTGTTGAATGGCAGACTCGGCATTCGCCAATTCTTCTTCACGGTAAAACCAAAAATTAGGTGGATCAATAGTTTGAATGAGATGATTTTTTGCCACTGCAATTAAAACTGCCGCTCTATCAGCTTTGACTAATTCGCTTACTCTTGCAAACCTCTCATCGTGAGTTTCGGCCTCAGTTTTTAGTCGTTGAGAATCTTGGCTTAAAAAATAATCTTTCTGAAGAAGCTTGGGAACATAATGCCTCGCGACATCAAGATCGGTCTCTGATAGCCTGTCAACCAAGTTACAAGCGACTAAGAAATCGGCATCTCGTGGGCTGTTAGACCAATCATCGAGAACACTGTAAATTTCTTCTCGAATTTTTGCATAGCCTGCCTCAATCCCAAGAACTTGCTGCATCGCAGGATTATAATCGAACGCGTAAGGATTGGTTGCAAACCATCTTAAGGCGTCTTCAGGGGTTCTTAAATCCGCTGGCGGTAAACTGAGTTCTTCAGTGCCATCACTCTCCAAACTCTCAGCAATTTCGGGATTTTCAGTATCTGGATGGGTTGGATCGAAACTTGGTCCGGCTTCTATCATAATATCTCTTTAAATTTAAATAGTCTTCTACTCGTCTAGGTCAATTTATATCCTTATATTACTTTAATATTTGAGCAAATTGAAGTGGTTATTCATTCCCAAATCTTTGCGCCGATTCCTCATCCTTGAATTTTATCATTGGTTGCGAACCATACCTCGATTTTATCGGGATTTCGATAGTTGTCCAAAAGTTCCTTCATGGTTCGCTTAGCAAAGATCATCGTGATCACTTCTAAGGAACGCGAGACAGCTAAACCCTTTAATTTTAACTCTCTTTATAGTAAAATGAATTCATTAGTTGGTATATCCAGGTCATTAAGTGTTCAAAAGAAAGTAGGCCAAGGGTACCATCGAGATGACCCAATTGGGTCATTTTTCGATGGTATGCAATTTGGATTCGAAGGCCGGAGCCGGTTTCGAGGGTGGAACTCGAAACGGTCGGCGAGGCGGGGTCGCGAGCCGAGCCAGCAGGCGAGGACTTGTGACCGAATCAGCTCAGCTTTTTGTTCCGCCCAAAAAGCGCCGGGCGTACCAGAAAACAAAAATGGGCATTTGCCCAATTTTTGTTTTAATATTGACATTAATGATCCAAGTGTGTAAAGTATGAAAAGTAGGAAATTTAATTAATTGGTATTTATATGCATCACTGCAAAAAGTTTTACGGGGTTGGAACCATCGGGGAGAAGGGGCAAATCGTCGTTCCTATTGAGGCTCGAGATGAACTGAAAATTAAAACCGGCGATAAGTTTGTATTTTTTGGTGTAGGACCGATGCTTCATATGATCGAAGTCGAAAAATTAAATGAGTTTTTAGAAAAAGTTACAACATTTTCATCGCAGGTTGATAAGATAAAAAAATCCGTTCAAGAAAAAATTAAAGAATCAAAATAAAATGGCTGAAGCAATTATTCACATCAAAGACATTACCAAGCGTTTTGGAAAAACCGTGGCTTTGGACCGACTGAGTCTAGATATCAAAGAGGGTACGATTCATGCGTTACTTGGTCCAAATGGTGCAGGCAAAACAACTCTAGTCAGACTTTTGGCGACTCTGACAATGCCCGACAGCGGGACGATGAATGTGGCTGGTTTTGATGTCTGTACGCAGGGGGCTAAAGTTAGGCATCAAATAGGATTGGCTGGACAGTTTGCCGCTGTTGATGAATTTATGACTGGACGAGAAACACTTGAAATGGTCGGGGAACTTTATCATATGAAAAAAGCGGATGTAAAAAGCCGTGCTAAGGAGCTACTCGAAAGACTAGGCCTTACCGAGGCGGCGGATCGACCTGCCAAGACATACTCTGGTGGTATGCGTCGTCGACTTGATGTTGGAGCGAGCTTAGTTTATCAACCAAAAATAATATTCTTAGACGAACCGACCACCGGACTTGATCCACGAACGCGCTCTGAGCTCTGGAGTATTATTCGCGATCTTGCTAAGGATGGCTCAACAATCCTATTGACCACCCAATACATGGAGGAGGCCGATGCATTAGCCGATCATATTACAGTAATTGATAAAGGGCGAATAGCTGCCGAGGGAACTCCGGCAGAGCTTAAAAAGTCTCTTGGCCAAGATGTCATTGAAGTGCGTTTCAAGGAGAGCCAGCAGGCTAAGGGCGAGGAAACTCTATTAAAAATCGACAATAATTTGAATATTGATTCGCTAACTGGAGCTGTTCGCCTACCGGCCAAAGATGGTAGTAAAACACTTTTATTAGCTGCAGACGCACTGACGCAAGCGGGGATCGAGCCAGAGGAGATCTCCCTTCACCGGCCAAGCCTCGATGATGTGTTCTTGGCTGTAACGGGGAGGAAAACAAAATGATAAACAGTTTTTTTACATTTTTACATGACACCTTGATTATCGCGCGTCGTAATTTAACCAGGGTCTGGCGAACGCCTCAACTATTATTTTTCTCTGCTTTCCAGCCGGTTATGTTTCTACTTCTTTTTAATTATGTTTTTGGTGGAGCGGTGTCTGGTTCTACTAGCGGTAGCTCATATATCATCTTTCTTTTGCCGGGTATCCTGGCTCAGACCGCGCTTTTTGGTTCGGCTCAGACCGGAGTTGGTATGGCTGAAGATTTAGGCAGGGGGGTTGTTGATAGGTTTTTGAGCCTGCCGATTTCTCGTGGAGCGATTGTTGCGGGACGAACGTTGGCGGATGCCTGCCGAAATATAATCGTTGTTTCGATTATGATCGGAGTGGGGATGGCACTCGGTTTTAGATTTGAGCAGGGGATTTTGCATGCTTTGGCTGCGATTGGTCTAGTAGTCTTGTTTGGCTTTGCTTTCTCATGGATTTCGCTAACAATTGGACTTGCGGTTAAGGATTCAGAAACGGCGCAGGTAGCGGGATTCGTTTGGATTTTTCCATTGGTATTCGCTAGCTCGGTTTTTGTTCCAGTTCAGACAATGCCAGTCTGGCTTCAAAAATTCGCTGAAAATCAGCCTGTGACTCATGTTGTTAATGCCGTCAGATACCTCTCTACTGGTAACGCTGACTCCAGCGCGGTCTTGTATACATTGATATGGGTGGTCGCAATCGTTGCTGTTTTTAGCCCTATCGCTTCTCGATTATTCAAGCGAGCTGTTTAGTAAATATATTCATCTCCGGATTGAAAAAGTTCTCAAGATAAGGTATATTAGTTCAAGTTTGAGTTCGTGGATTCGAAGCTTGAAAATTAGTTTTGTATTCGTGTATAATTGGTATGTAACATAATACTCATGGGTTCGCATGCAGCTGAGAATAGACGAAAAAAATCAAGTCAAATTGATGCGTAAAGCCGGTAAAGGGATTAGAGAGATCAGTAAAGAACTTGGTCTTGCGAAAAGTTCGGTGTCTGGCTGGTGCAAAGGTATTGTTTTGACTGACTCGCAACTTGAAAGATTAAAAGCAAAGCGCCCAGATAAAAATTATGGGGCTATTGCTAATAAAGTCAAACGTGAAGTTGAGGTAGACGCAATAAGACTTAGGGCAAAATTAGATTTTGATAAAATCCAGAAGGATGAATCGCGAAGGATAGATGATGTTTGCACTGCTCTCTACTGGGCTGAAGGCGCAAAACGTAATAGCAAGCAAGTCGATTTTACTAATTCTGATCCCGAGATGGCGCGTTTGATCATGTGGTGGTTGAGAAACATTCACAAGGTTCCGGAATCAAAATTCAGAGCAGCGATTTATTATCATTTGGGGCAAGATGAGTTAGAGATAAAAAAATATTGGTCTGAAATTACGGGTATTTCTTTACAGAATTTTCATAAGAGCATTTTTAAAAAAGAAGGGACGGGACACAGAAAGAATTTGTTGTATAATGGAACATGTAAAATTCGAGTTTGCAACTGTGATTTGTTGCATAAAATACTCGCAAATATAGAGCAATTGTACATTTAAAAACGGGCTTGTAGCTCAATGGTAGAGCAGTTCCCTCTTAAGGAATTGGTTGTGGGTTCGAGTCCCACCAAGCCCTCCAACCTGTTAATTAGCATAGACCAAGTGATGCGGTTAGAACCTACCGGCGAAAGCTGGTTTTTTAGTTGACTTGTTAGCGACTATTCAATACAATAATCCCTTGCTCATTTCCAAAACACAATCCATCTGGGGAGATCGGAGGTAAAGATGAAAACAGCACGCGTTGCATGGCTGGACGGACTTTCTTCGTTCCCGCCGTCGTTGCCGGATGGTCCACAACTGGTTCAAGTCGAGGGGCTGGAGAACCACTCTCCGTATCTTCCTCTTGACGAGGATATCAATGCCTTTCGGGAAGCGGCTGAGGCGGGCGAGGTGGACGTTGTAGTGATCGGCAACAACACCGGGTCGGGTCGGCGATTTGCGAAGGTCGTGCCCGAGGCACTCCTGTCTCGAAGTATTATCGTTTTCAACGGTGAACCACGATCGGGCGACTCTGCCGAATACAGCAAGATGGGTATCAGGCTCTTCTGTGCCAGGAGCGATGTCCTGGACGTGATCGCTGAGGCGGTCGCGGCTGAGTAGGTGGGTTATAGTGAAGGAGCACCAGGCGAGAGGTAAGCCCTCTCGCCTTTTGCGTTAAATAGAAACCGCCCACTTTCTAAAATCAAAACACAAATTTTTCAAAACGAGTTCAATTTGAGTTCCACATGCCCCTCCAGAATTGACTCCGCCTTGTTGTGGAATTTTTTCTTGGTAAGATCAATCTATGACCAAGGTAATCGTTTTTGGTGCTTTTGATCCGCTTCATGAGGGTCACAAGGATTTATTTAAACAAGCCAAAGCGCTTGGCGACTATTTAATAGTTGCAGCCTCCAGTGACGAAAATATAAGGAGGGAGAAGGCAAGAGATCCTCGGATAGTTGAGTCTTCAAGAATAAAGGAAATACAGAAAAATCTCGATGTTAATGAAGTCGTTGTTGGTGATAGAGAAAATGAATATACGATTTTGGAAAAGTTTGAACCAGACGTGATTGCTCTGGGATACGATCAGAAAATCCCCGAAGGGTTGAAAAATCAGGTAAAAAAGTATAAAATCATAACGTTAAAGCCGTATAAACCGGAAATTTACAAATCTAGCAAAATCTTTAGAGGTTAAGGATAACTTGGCGGTTCCACCCCGCCAAAGCATCATCTAGTGGTTAGGATACCAGGCAATCATATTTGACATTTAGGTTTAGCAATTTGTTCCGCCCAAATTGCGCATCCGGACACCGTGGGCTTTCGAAGGTGGTACTTCGAAAGTATATAATGAAAATTAAAAAATCGGTTGAAGGCCTCATCATCTAGTGGTTAGGATACCAGGTTTTCATCCTGGACACCGGGGTTCGACTCCCCGTGAGGTCACCAACCGATTTTTTAATTCACTCGACTTACTCCCCGTGAGGTCACCAATAAAAAAATCACCCAGCGGGGTGCTTTTTTTATTGGGTCTGACTTTTATGACTAATACTTTCTTGCAAACTAAAATTTGTGGTAAAATTAAGAAAAGTAGGAGGGATTATGGATCCTGAAGAAAAATCAAATACTTGGCGTGACCTTATTCCGATTCTGTTAATGTTTTATATTCCACCAATTGGTGTAATTGTGATGTGGTTTATTTCTCGCTGGTCAAATGTCACAAAACTGGTCCTAACTCTTTTAGTTGGGATTATTCCACTTGTTATGCTCGGTAGTTTCTCTTATGGCGGTTATAAGATAGCGAAATTTCAGAAATCATACGCTCCAGTTCTCGAAGTACAGCAAGCGCTTGATATTTATGGAATTCAGAATGGCAAATATCCAGCCTCGCTTGAAGATCTGACGCCAAAATATATTAAAGAAATTCCTTCTAAAGATTTGCAATACACGGCGGAAGGTACGGGGTATTCTCTTACTGGAACCGTCGAGGGCAAAACGGTAAATCTTGGCCCAGCACTCAAAGCGGCTCAATAGAACCCTTTATTGTTTAAGTAGTTTGTGCTATAAGTAGTATTTACTATGGATTTTAAAATTCAATCAAAATACAAACCGGCTGGCGACCAACCGAAAGCGATAGAGAGTCTGGTTTCAAATATTAACTCAGGTGTTAAGGACCAGGTTCTTTTGGGTGTGACTGGGTCTGGTAAAACATTCACGATCGCTAATTTAATTGAAAAAACCAACAAGCCAACCTTAGTTATTGCGCACAACAAAACTTTGGCGGCCCAGCTCACACAAGAATTCCGAGAGTTTTTTCCAGAAAATGAAGTCGAATATTTTGTCTCGTACTATGACTATTATCAGCCGGAAGCATATCTCTCAAATACCGATACTTATATAGAAAAAGAGGCCACAGTAAATGACGAGATTGATAGATTGCGCAACGCGGCGACACAGGCTATTTTGACCCGAAATGATGTGATTGTCGTGGCCTCGGTTTCCTGTATATATGGCTTGGGCTCCCCGGATTTTTATTCTAGTATTACGCTAAATCTCAAGGTAGGTGATCAAACCTCTAGAGAAGAATTGATGCGCAAATTGATCTCACTTCGTTATGCGAGAGAGGATATTGAGCCAAAAAGGGGAACTTTTAGAGCGCGTGGTTCATTATTAGAGCTGATTCCGGCCAATAAAGAGATTATTTATCAGATAGAAATATCGGACAAGATCGAGCGCATTAAAGTAATTCACAAAATAAATCGAAACGAACTCGAAGAGGTTGATGAGCTTTTGATTTTTCCTTTTGGACACTACGTCTGGCCGGAGGATCTGAGAAATAAAGCTCTCATACAAATCGAGCAAGATTTGGAGTCGCAATTAAAAGTTTTTCGAAAAGCAGGAAAAATCCTTGAGGCAGAGAGATTGTCGCGCCGTACCAGATATGACATGGAGATGATTAAGGAAATTGGTTACTGTAATGGCATCGAAAATTACTCGAGATATTTTGATGAGCGTTTACCCGGTCAACCGCCGTATACACTGATTGACTACTTTGAAAAAAGCTACGGAAAAGATTATTTGATGGTTATTGATGAATCCCACGTGACCGTCCCGCAGATCGGGGGAATGTATATGGGCGATTTGAGTCGAAAGGACTCATTAGTTGATTATGGTTTCAGACTACCGGCTGCCAAAGACAATCGACCGCTGAAATTTAATGAATTTGAAGCCAAGATGCCGCAAACGATTTATGTCTCAGCTACTCCGTCAAAATACGAGCTAGAGAAGTCGAAGAAAACAATCGTTGAACAAATTGTTAGGCCGACTGGGCTAATCGATCCAGATGTCGAGATACGAAAGACAAAGGGTCAGATTGACGATCTTCTCGCGATGATTGAGGGACGCACCAAGGCGGGGGAGAGAACGCTGGTCACTTCACTCACCAAAAGAATGGCCGAAGATTTGGCAACTTATCTTGAGGAGAGATCAGTTAAAGTGCGTTATCTTCACTCGGATATTGACACATTAGAGCGAATCCAAATTCTAACCGATCTAAGGCGTGGCGAATTTGATGTTTTAATTGGAGTCAATCTGCTGAGAGAGGGTCTTGATCTGCCGGAAGTTTCGCTAGTTGCTATTTTAGACGCTGACAAGGAAGGATTCTTGCGTTCAGAAATGTCATTGATTCAAACTATTGGACGAGCAGCTCGAAATGTTAATGGAAAAGTCATTCTCTATGCGGATCGAATTACTGGATCTATGAAAAGAGCGATAGACGAAACGACCAGACGAAGAAAAATTCAACTCAAATATAATGAAGAGAACGGTATAACTCCCAAAACAATCGAAAAAGAGATTCGCTCAATCTATGAAAATATTAAAACTCCAGAATTCGATCTTGTCGAAGAGGATTTATCAAAAGTTGATCTGAAGGCGCTGATCAAGCGCAAGGAAACAGATATGAAGCAGGCCTCGGCCGAATTGCGATTTGAAGAGGCCGCGATCATTCGCGATCAGTTAATTGAGCTCAAGAAGGCAGCCGGTTTTTTCTCGAAGGCTAGATAAGGTATAATAGTCTAACATGGCTGAGAAACCGTTACTCACTATAAGTTTTAAAAAAAGACATTTGCTGGCGCTGCTTGTGGTCGTTTTGAGTATTATTTTTGGATACTCTGTTTATTTTAAAGCCTTTATGACCTTGCCGCAGTCGAGTATTAATCTTGTTCAGGCCCTGCCCTATGACTTAAATGGCAAAAAAATACTTGTCTTGGCGCCTCACTGTGATGATGAAACACTTGGCGATTTTGGCGTGATCGATAGAGTAATTGCCAATGGCGGTGAAGCAAAGATAACGATGGTCACCGACTGCAATCACAAAGGCAACGGCCATGATAGAAAAGCTGAAACTATCAAGGCTATGAAGATTGCGGGGCTCGATAAGTCAAACATTGATTTTTTAGACTTTGCCGAAGGTAGGGATAATAGATCGCAAAGCGAAATTGACCGTCTGCAAAAGAGTCTGAATGATGAGCTCGATAGTTATAGTCCTGATTATATTTTTTCTCCACATCCATCAGATACGCACCAAGATCATAAGTTTGTTGGAGAAAATGCCGAAAAGGTTTTGCGTTATAGGAACGAATCCACCAAAGTAATTTATTATCTCATCCACTATAATTTTTTGAAGTTTCCATCGCCCCCAGGTATGAGGCCGGAAAATCATATTCTTCCACCCGCTAGGCTAGTTAACCTCACGGACAAATGGTACAAGTTTGACCTTACCCAAGAGGAGGAAGATCAGAAGGAAGAGGCGGTTCTAAAATACAAGTCTCAATTAAAGAAATCTAACCCCGTACTGAGAAGGGTGCTATTTGATTTTATTAGAAAAAATGAACTCTTTATGGTGAGATCGGGTGGATAGTTTATTACATACGATCATTGCGGTTGTCGGTAACTATGGCTTTGCAGGTATTTTTGTTTTAATGGTTTTGGAAAATTTGGGATTTCCGCTTCCAACTGAAGTTGGTTTTATCGTTGGTCAATCACTTGTCATCTCAGGGCGATCAAATTATTTAGAAATTTTTATTCTTGTTTTGATTGCCCAAACACTCGGGAGTATTATCAGTTATTTATTGGGTAAATATTTTGCCGGAAGTATTCACCATATAAAGAAACCGTCTTCAAGTCTTAAAAATGCACAAGATGTTTTTGCTAAGTGGATGAAAAAATACGGTGCCGCGGCAGTTTTTGTCTCACGTCTTGTCGGATACGTGCGGCCGTGGGCGAGCTATTTGGCCGGAGTGGGCGAGATAAAATTCGTGCCATTCATCATCTACAATATTATTGGGTCAGCGATCATTGTCGCAATAAGTATGTTAACGCTTGGTGGAGCTACAGAAATATATATGCGCTATCCTGTTTTTCGACCAATAGCGATAGGACTATTTTTACTGTTTTTCTTTGGTTTTTGGATTGCATTATTTATTTACAGGAAAGTCAAAAGTCAAAAAAAATCTATAAAAGCATAGATTTTAGATATTTTTAATCTCAGCCGATAATTGATGTTTGCAATTTGCCTGCCCCTCACTCGACGCTGCTGCAATAACACGATGAAATCGGTTTTACAGTAAGGCTTTGGCGGGGTGGAACCGCCAAATATTCCGTAATCACAATAATATCTAGTGACGGGGTTGGTTGTTTGCCTTTTGTTCGTATTTATTTTATAATTGTGACCTATGGAAAATAGAATATTCGTCAAGGGAGCTCGAGAACACCCCACAGGAGAGCTTACTAAAAAAGGGACTTCGTCCTCTACTTTCAGTAGCGCTTCCAGCGGGGCAAGCAATCTTCGAAATGTAATCTTTGTCAAAGGTGCAAGAGAACATAATTTGAAGAACATCGACGTGACAATCCCGCGCGACAAATTTGTAGTTATTACTGGGCTTTCCGGATCGGGTAAGTCCTCTTTGGCGTTCGATACTATTTTTGCCGAAGGTCAGAGGCGCTATATCGAATCACTTTCAAGCTATGCTAGACAATTTTTGGGTCAAATGGAAAAACCCGACGTTGACTATATCGAAGGTCTGTCGCCAGCAGTTTCTATTGACCAAAAAGCGGTTTCAAAAAATCCAAGGTCAACTGTCGGAACAGTCACAGAAATACACGATTACCTGAGAGTGCTGTATGCGAGAATTGGGCGGGCATTTTGCCCAACGGACGGAAAGCCGATTCAAAAATATTCCATAGATGAAATTTCAGCATTGATTGTAGACCACTTCGCGGGTAAGCAGATTGAGATTTATTCGCCGATCGTGAGGGGGCGTAAGGGTGATTATTTAACGCAGCTCAATGATTATTTCTCAAAGGGTTATGTCACGGCGTTGATTGATGGCAAAAAAGTTGATCTAAAATCTCGCAAAAGACTTGAGCGCTATAAGGCTCACCAGATTGAAATTTTGATTGACAAATTGTCAGTTCCAAAAGAGCCAAATAAAGACTTTCTCTTGCGCCTGAATGAGGCGCTCGAAATGTCCGCTCATGAAGCGGATGGATTAATCGACATTCATGCTGCTGACGAGAAAATCAGTTTTTCGACAAAATTTTCGTGCCCAGATGGACATATCTTTGATGAACTAGAGCCACGACTATTTTCTTTTAACTCGCCGTACGGCGCTTGTGAAACATGCCTGGGTATTGGCTACCAGCAGGAGGTTGACGCTAACCTGATTTTACCTGACTTAAATAAAACAATAGATGAGGGCGCGTTTTTGCCGTGGAGCTATTCGGCTTTCAACTACTATGGATCAATTATTAGAGCAGTTGCGAAACATCTTAATGTAAAGACGAACGTTGCAGTTAAAAACCTAAGTCAGGACCAAATTGATTATTTTCTTGATGGATCGGGAGAGATCGAATATTTGCCGGCTCAATATATTGCTCACGGAAGAAGCCGTAGCTTTACAATTAAATTTGCTGGATTAATTGAATTTTTAAATAGACGCTATAGCCAAACAGATTCTAACGCGATTAGAGAGGAAATTTCAAAATATATGTCAAAGCAATCTTGCGAAAGCTGCGCAGGCAAACGACTTAAAAAAGAAGCGCTTTCGGTCAAAGTAGGTGGCAAAAATATTGACGAGGTGTCGTCGATGCCGGTTGAGAAAACTTTAAAGTTTTTTGAAAATCTTGAATTAAATTCTGATGAAAAAGTGATAACAGACCGACTGAACAAGGAGATCACTAGTCGGCTAAGGTTTTTATGTGATGTTGGTTTAAACTATCTGACGCTTGATCGATACGCCAACTCTTTGTCGGGGGGTGAGACTCAGAGAATTAGACTGGCCTCACAAATTGGCTCCGGCTTAGTGGGGGTTCTGTATGTTTTAGATGAGCCATCGATTGGTTTGCACCAACGGGATAATATGAGGCTGCTTGATACGCTAAAAAATCTTCGTGATTTAGGAAATTCGGTTTTGGTGATTGAGCATGATGAAGAAACAATGCGCGAGGCAGATTATATTATCGATGTTGGCCCGGGTGCTGGAAATCTTGGCGGTGAAATTGTCGCCCAAGGTACGGTCAAGCAAATCTGTGAATCGAAAAACTCATTGACCGGGGCTTACCTAAAAGGGGACAAGGTAATTGATGTTCCATCTATCAGAAGAAAGTCTTCTGGCTATAATATTTCAATAGTTGGAGCTGAGGAACATAATTTAAAAAATCTGACTGTTCGATTTCCGGTCGGCATGTTTATTGGCGTAACCGGCGTGTCGGGCTCAGGAAAGTCTACATTAGTTAATGATATTTTGTATAAGGGTTTGGCCCGCGAGGTCAGCCGAAGCTGGGAGAAGCCAGGCAAGTTTCAAAGGATCGAGGGGGCGGAGCTTATTGATAAAATCATCGACATTGATCAATCGCCAATCGGCAGAACGCCTAGATCTAATCCGGCGACATATACTAAAGCATTTGATGTTGTCAGGGAACTTTTTGCAGCAACAGAGGAAGCAAAACTTCGCGGATATAGTGCAGGAAGATTTTCATTTAATGTTGTCGGTGGAAGATGCGAAAAGTGTCGTGGCGATGGAGTTCTAAAAATCGAAATGCATTTTTTGCCAGACGTATTTATCCCTTGCGACGTTTGTCATGGCCATCGATATAATCGGGAAACCCTCGAGGTCAAATACAAAGGTAAAAATATTGCTCAAGTCTTAGATATGACGGTTGACGAAGGATATGAATTTTTCAAAAATATACCGAAATTGTCTGATAAATTAAAAACACTTTTAGAAGTTGGTTTGGGTTATGTAAAATTGGGTCAGCCAGCAACAACCTTGTCGGGCGGGGAAGCTCAGCGCATTAAGCTATCATCAGAGCTTTCAAAAAGGGCGACCGGAAAGACGTTATATATTTTAGATGAGCCAACCACGGGGCTTCATTTTGAGGATGTCTCTAAACTATTGATTGTATTAAATAGGCTGGTAGATCAAGGCAATACCGTCGTAGTGATCGAGCATAATCTAGACGTTATTAAAACGGTCGATTATATTATCGATCTCGGGCCGGAGGGCGGCGAAAGTGGGGGACGGGTCGTAGCAGCTGGGACACCTGAATTAATCGCTGGAATTAAAGATTCTCACACTGGTCAATTCTTGAAGAAAGTTTTGAAAAATGCAACTTCGCGAACAAATTAAAAATTTTCCGGACTCCCCTGGCGTTTATTTAATGCGAGATGAAAACCGCGTAATTATTTATGTCGGCAAAGCCACTTCGCTTAAAGAGCGAGTTAGGTCGTATTTTGCCTCAGACCTACTAGAAAAAACACGCAAGCAAATGCTTGAAGTTACGAGTATTGAATATCAGAAAACCGATTCGGCGCTCGAAGCATTATTTTTAGAGTCAGCCTTAATTAAAAAATATGCTCCGAAATACAACATTAGAGAACGCGATGATAAAAGCAAAATGTATGTTCATATCACGCGAGAAGAATATCCACGGATCGAACTAGTTCGCGAAACCGATCTTCATGAGTTGGCAAAATCCCCAATTCTCTACGGTCCGTTTTTATCGTCTAAGTCTGTGTCTGATGCGTTAGAGCTAATCCGAAAAATCGTTCCATTTAGAAGTTGCAGATCGCTTCCAAGTAAAAAGTGTTTGTATGGATATATTGGACTGTGCGACGCACCGTGTATAGGGAAAATAGAGAGTATGCAATATCGCAAAAACATCAGACTTGTTAGAGATTTTTTTGAAGGCAAAAAAGCAAGGGTTTTAAGTTCCCTCAAAAAAGAATTAGAGGCATCGGCCAAAAAATTGGAATTTGAACGGGCAGCCAAAGTGAGGGATCAGATCTATGCTCTCAATCATCTTAAAGAAATGTTTATGATCTCTCGCGATAATCCGACAACTGTTTTTAGTCGAATTGAAGGCTATGATATTTCAAATATTTCTGGCGTTTACGCGGTTGGCTCGATGGTGGTATTTATCGACGGTATAAGTGAAAAAAGCGAATATAGAAAGTTTAAAATCAAATGGGTCAAAGGTGCAAATGATACGGCTATGATGAAGGAGATATTGATTAGGCGATTTAGAAATGACTGGCCGCATCCAGATTTAGTCCTTGTTGATGGGGGGCATGGGCAGGTAAATGCGGCAACCGATGTTCTAAAAAATCTAAAATTAAATATTCCAGTAATTGGTTTGGCCAAAGGCCCAGACCGAAAAAAAGATGAAGTAGTCACAAACCAAGTCTTGCCGCGCAAGGATATAGTGATTTTTAAACAGGTTCGCGACGAAGCCCATCGCTTTGCAAAAGGGTACTACGAGAAATTGCATAGAAAGAGTTCTTTCGACTAAAAATTATTTAACAATTTTCACAAAACCATTTTTGGCACATTACCTTTAAGAAGCGCTCGCTTCACCCAGCGGTTCCGCTCACTCGGTACTCGACAAATTTTTTGCTACGCAAAACCATGCAAATTTGTCTGCGTATGTTCTTAAAGGCGATGTGCCTGAGATATTTAAAACAGTTCTACTTTATAAACTTTATAACTTTATGAACTTGATGAACTATTTAGATTGATTTTTGCTTGGTTTTTGACTATGATTGGGAGGTCTAACAGGAGGTATCTATGCCTAGCGAAAAAATTTATGTTGAGAATTTTGGAAATAAACCGGAGGCTTTTTTTTGGTCTCCGGGCAGAGTCAATATTATTGGTGAGCACTCCGATTATCACGATGGCTATGTAATGCCGGCGGCTATTGATTTGGGTATAACTTGGGCGGTATCAAAAAATGGAGATTCGGTCAGGGGATATTCGGAAAAATTTGATGAAATCGGAAAATTTGATATAGGTTCTTCCGAGCGAACCAAAGATGAATGGATGCTATACCTTCAAGGAGTAGTGGAGTCGCTTAAAAAACGTAACAAAAAATTTTCTGGAATTGATTTCGCTATTCATTCTACAATTCCGATTGGAAGCGGACTATCTTCTTCTTCGTCTCTAGCTACCGGTTTTGCCTATATTATTAACGAACTTGATAATCTCGGATATGACCGAAAAGAGATTGCTCAAATTGCCTGTGATGCCGAGTGGTGGTATGGCACAACCGGTGGAATTATGGACCAGTATTGCATCGCAAACGGTAAGGCTGGAAATGCCATAATGATTGATTGTCGAAAATTAGAGCATGAATACATCAAGATTCCCGACAATGTAGAGCTTGTAGTTTTCGAGACCACGATTCGTCATAAGCAAATCAATTCGCCGTTTGATTTACGCAAAAGACAGGCAAAGGAAGTTTTGGAGATTGCGACATCTCATTTTAAAGATAAAAAAATTGAAGCGATTCGCGATATCTCAATTGAGATGCTTGAAGAGCTTAAGCCATTAATTATTGAAAAATTCGGCGAAGAAGATGGCGACATGTATTATAGACGGGTTAAACATCCAGTTACCGAAAATCAGCGGGTTTTGAGTATGAAGGGTGCGCTAAACAATAACGACCTGAAGAAAGCCGGCGAACTTCTATACGAATGTCACGAAAGTCTGAAAAATGACTACGAGGTATCTTGCGCAGAGCTTGATACTGCGGTTGAAATCGGTAAAACAATCGAAGGAATATTTGGTTCTCGAATGATCGGTGGTGGATTTGGTGGTTGTACAGTTAACCTTGTAGATAAAGAATGGGCACAGCATTTTGCCGGTGAGCTAGAAGAAAAATTCAGAAAAGAAACGGGGATCAAGGGTAACGCATATATTTGCAACGCTTCAGACGGTGCCTGCAAAATTAAATGATTATAAAAGTTACTAAAACCGAAGATAACGAACCAAAAAAGATCGATTGGTCTAAGGTTTCTGATCATGAGCTAGTAGATGTTGTCTCGGGTGATAAGGTTGAGAATACAGCTAAAGTTAAGATTGCCTGGACTGACAAATTTCTCTACATTTTTTTTGATGTAAAGGATAAGCATATTTGGGGCACCTATCGCAAAGATGACGACCCTATCTATGAGCAGGAGGCAGTCGAAGTATTTATTGGTTTTGGATCCGAGCCACCAAAGGAATACTTTGAACTTCAGTTTTCTCCAAATCTAGTCAAATATGATGCTTGGGTCAAGAACCCAACTGGAAGTCGCCACGATAAGGATTTTGATGTCGACGTCTCCTGGAATTTCAAGAAATTAGAATTCGAGCAAGAAATTGATGCAATTGGCGATGAAGTAAAAAGTGGTGTGTGGCAAACGTATATTAAAATTCCTGCCGAAGAGATTAAGGGTAGTGATTTTAAATCGGGAGATATTCTGAGGGGAAATTTGTTTAGGATTGATGGTTATCCCAAGCAGAATAGTTTTCAGGCATTAAATCCAAATCTAGAAAAAACACCCAACTTTCATACTCCAGATAAGTTTGCTACATTCGAGCTGATGGGTTGAACAATAATTTTGGAGGCGATATGCCTGAATTACCTGAAGTCGAAACAATAACCAGTGGCCTGAAGAAGTTTTTGATTGGTAAAACAATTGTGTCCATTGAATTTTTGGACAAAAAGAAATTTGTTGGGGATGAAAAGCAGATAGTTAATCGGAAAATCATAGATATTAGACGGAGAGCGAAACTTGTCATTATTCAGTTTGAAAGTAAATTTAACTTGGTAATACATTTGAAGATGACCGGACAGTTGATCTTCAAAGACAAAAACATCAGAATCGCCGGTGGTCATCAGTCGGAGGAGCTTTTCGTTGAAGTTCCGAATATTCATACCAGAATAATCTTTGAGCTTTCCGGCGGAGGAAAACTATTCTATAATGATTTGATCAGATATGGTACTTTGAATGTTTTGAGTGATAATGAAGTTGAAAAAATGATCAGCGAAAAATTTGGGCCAGAGCCATTTTCTGATCAGTTTAATGTAAAGTATTTGTCTGACATTTTTAAGAAAAGTAAAACTTCGAATATCAAGAAGATATTGATGGATCAGGACAAGATCGCGGGAATTGGAAATATTTACGCAAACGAGGCACTTTTTTATGCTGGAATTGATCCTTGCCGACAATCAGTTTCTTTGTCAAAATCCGAGGTTGCGAAACTACATGATGCAGTTTTGCAATCGTTGCGGCTTGGAATTAAACATCAAGGATCATCTATCCGAAATTATGTAAATCACGAAGGCAAGAGGGGAGCGATGCAGGATTATTTTAAAGTTTATGATAGGGCCGCACAGAGATGCGATTGTGGCGGAGTTATTCAAAAAATCCAGCTGAATGGTCGAGGGACATATTTTTGTCCGGTTTGCCAAAAGTAGATATTTTTTGCTTTATAAACTTTAAGAACTTTATAACTTGATGAACTAATGAGTATTTGACGAATTATTTCTTTTCTGCTAAATTGATCAGGACATGAAGGGTTCAAACCAAACCACAAAGCTATATAACGGTCTTCTACTGCTCGGCCTTATTTTACCTTTGCGGCGGTTTGAATCGTTCTAGCACCTTATCAATACAAAACGAAAAAGCCGCCCACAAGGCGGCTTTTTCAATTGTTCGTTTACAAACAGACAAAATTCTCCTCGTATGGGCTGACGTAAGAACGTTATCTTGGGTCAGCACCATAGGAGGAGAGAGAGTATGTCAACGATGGCTTCGGAATCATCTCTTGGACGAGTTCAGCAAGAGCTGAAGGGCAACGACCCAATCGTGCGGGTGCTTATCGCGCTGGAAGAAGGCGATCGCGAGGATGTCTCAATGATGTCGGACGTGTCGTTTGAGCAGGCGGTACTTCGCGCTACGTGGCGAGCGGTCGGATATCGGGATGATAACTGGAAGTTCGGCGGGCTGATCGAGACTGGATTAGGGGAGACCAATCTCTTCGCGACCACGGGCGCTCCGGTTCGCCGCGGTGTCCGCCTCTCTGTCGTCGATCCGGAAGGGCAAAGCAGGGAGGCTGAGTTCTATGCGGACTGTGAATGGCCCAACAGATCCGTTTTGATGGCGCACGCTTTTGTTGGCATCATCCGGGGTTACTACGGAGCCAAGGGCGTCGAAGCCAAGCCGTTGCGGCCTAAGAAGTAAGCGGCCATTTAGTCGTGGCCATAGTTTCGGGGGCGGCTGCATGCTGTGCGGTCGCCCTCTTCTTTAGACGTTGACACACCTACCAATTTTTGATAATTTAATTACACATGATCACAAAAGTATTATATTTTTGGTTTTACTTTGACCTGCGCAAGGGCCGGCTAGTTTAGTTTTAAAGAAAACCAAGAAAATAGCACCGGCCCAGAGCCGGTTTTTTTGTTTTATTTACAGGATTTCGTTTCGACGAAGTTCAGTACAATGACACAAAGGAGAAGTAAACAGGTGACATGCGCCTTTCCGAGCTGTCGGGGACAGTTGGTAGTAATGGATGATGTGGCTCACCTGTGGTGCCCGCATTGTCGCTGGCAGTACATGATGCTGCCAACGCGGCTGCTGATTGCAGATGAGTCTGGCTTGACCAGAGAAGAGATTCGCGAGATAGCACGAACTTCCAAGCGAGGACATGGCAATGATTAGAAGCACTCGAACCACGACGACGATTGGCAAGTGGGGGTGCGTTGTGATCGACATCATGGTCCGTAGGGGGGCGACAGTGAATGACGTCGTAGAATGGCTCGCTAACTGTCCGTGGAACCAGCCTTATGGGCGAGTTGCTCTTCAGCTCAATGGCGCAGCCACGCGATTGGTGCGTGACGCCATTGTCTGTGGGCTGTCGGGCGTCGGATTCACCGAGATCATGGTACCGGTTGGTCGGGACTGGGTGACCATTGGCGGCAAGAATTACGCCGCGATTGGTACTCGGTATCTGACTTTGTCACTGGTAGAGCAGGAGGCGACGGCATGAGCGAAGCTGGCAAAGTGCAAGATGGTGCCACGTGCCCGATCTGTAAAAAGGGCACGCTGCAGGTCGAGAGCTACAAGAGCGGAGGCATGTTTGGTGGGCACAGCGGAAATCAACTGAAGTGCAGTATTCCCAGCTGTGGCCATACACGAGCTATCGTGTCAAACGTCGGATGGAGGTAGGAAATGGCCGAACCGGGATCTATTGTTAGTGCCGAGTTGTTGGGTCAGCCCAAACCATGCTCTACTCCGGGCTGCGAAGGTGAGGCACAGGCGGCCCATGTGAGGATCGCGACATCGAGGCCGAACCACGATGGCGTTGGTTGGGCTCGCCACTGTCCGAAGTGCGAAAAGCAGTGGCCGCTTAGCCGCGCTGAGCTGCAGAAGGCTAAGAACGCATATGCGGCTTTGCAGCCGGCACCGGCCGGAGGTTGGACCGCGGCCGGTCACTAGCTGTTCAAGCTATGCTTCAAGGAAGTCTATGGCCAGTTGTTTAAGGGAGAGGTTTAGAGCGGAGAGCTCTCGACTTCTCCCTGTTGTTTTTATGCATAGGTTCAGATAGATACCGTACACATCGATAGCTTGGAGGATCGATGAAAGGACGCTACGGTATTGCCATGAATACATATGGCAAAATACTACCCGGTACAAAACAAATTAATCGAA